>Ga0209173_100023_pt1 | contig 285975 bp, 233 predicted proteins | sample SynthPrep_16_END_FD_187206 | JGI IMG/M metagenome (GOLD analysis project Ga0209173, IMG submission 187206) | Synthetic microbial communities from Ohio, USA - SynthPrep_16_END_DS12_MetaG (SPAdes) (version 2) | ecosystem: Engineered > Bioreactor > Aerobic > Activated sludge | place: USA: Ohio... | reverse complement strand
TTCCTCGCGATAGCGGAAACGGTTTCATAAAACGGTCGTTTTTCGAAACTATCCAGACGTTGCAAGGGTTTGCGGGGCAGCGACTGAGCTTAAGTGCACTTTCTGTTCCGTTGCTCCCCCAACCCCAGTCTTGTGTCCAACCAGCCAGTCGCCGCTGTCGCTACGCTGGTCGGGCCAGGAACCATCACTAATGGCTCGGTGATATCATTCATGCCCTGAACCGCGAGCTGCCGATGTCACCCATGATCGACCATCCCTCTGCCGAGGATTTTCGCGATACCCCCTACGGCCGGCAGCTGCACAGCGGGTTTCGTCTCCTGCGCTTCAAGTCCGAGCTGGAACGCGAGTTTCGCCAGTACCTGGATCGGCATGCGCGCACGTCGCAGCGGCTCGCCGCGCTGCTGCTGATCATCGCCGTCTCCGGCTACCTCTATGTCGAGCACCGGCTGTTCAGCCTCGCCGACACCGGCTGGCTGGCGACGCTGACGCTGCTGCGCATCCTGCAGATCCTGCCCGGTGTCGTCGTGCTGGTGCTGACGTTCTACAGCCGCACCTTTCGCGCCCAGGCCAACCGCATCTTTCCGGTGCTGCTGGTGCTCATCGGGATCATCGCCGCGCTGATCGATATTCGCTTCGAGGCCCTGGGAACCGAGCTGAACTTCCGCTACGGCGCCGGATTGCTGATCGTCAGCTCGTTCTTCTTCCTCGGCGTGACCTTCTGGTGGGCACTGCTCTGCGCGGTGCTGATCGTGGTGGCCGATGTGCTCATCGCCGGTCTGATTCTCACGCCCGAACAGATGCCCGAGCACTGGATCGCCGTCAGCTACTACCTGCTGCTGCTGATCATCGGTGCCATCAGCCGCTACGTTCACGAGTATTCGCAGCGCGACCAGTTCCTGATGCGCAAGCTGCTGGGCTGGGTGGCCGAGCATGATGCCCTGAGCGGCCTGGCCAATCGGCGCAGTCACGACCTGGCGTTGCGTCAGCGGATCGCCCAGGCGCGCCGGGACCGCCAGCCGCTGAGCCTGCTGTTGCTCGATCTGGATGATTTCAAGGCCTACAACGATACGTTCGGCCATCCGGCCGGCGATGCGCTGATCCGTTCATTCGGCGAGCTGGTGGCAAAGTTCGCCCGACGGCCGTTGGATCAGGCTGCGCGGGTCGGCGGCGAGGAGTTCGCGCTGCTGCTGTACAACTGCGACAACGCGGCGGCGCAACGCATCGCGCGGCAGCTGGTGGCCGCGCTGGCGGCGCTGGAGGTCAGGCATCCGCGCGATCCGGCGTCGCGCGTGGGGGTCAGCATCGGCGTGGCCACGCTGCAGGATGGTCAGCAGGCCGAGCAGCTCTATCACAACGCCGACATGGCGCTGTACCAGGCCAAGACGACCGGCAAGAACCGCTTCGCGGTCGCCCCCGGGCAGGCGCGCCGCGACTAGCTGGCCAACCTCAGCGGCGCGGCGGGACCGAACGGGTGCGGCCGCTGCCGTCGATGGCGACGAAGACGAACACCGCCTCGGTGACCTTGCGCCATTCGCTGGACAGCGGGTCGTCGCTCCAGACTTCCACCAGCATGCGAATCGAGCTGCGCCCGACTTCCAACGTCTGGGTATAGAAGGACAGCTGCGCGCCGACGGCCACCGGCACCATGAAGGCCATGCGATCGATGGACACCGTGGCCACGCGGCCGGCCGCTACGCGGCTGGCCATCGCGGTACCGGCCAGGTCCATCTGCGACACCAGCCAGCCACCATATATATCGCCGAAACCATTGGTTTCCCTGGGCAGCGCGGTGAGCTGCAGCGCCAGGTCGCCCTGGGGAATCGGATCTTCCTGTTCGTATTCTTTCATCGGTCGGACTCGCGGCGCGTTTGTTGTTCTGGCGCGAAATGCCCGCGCTAGCGCGGGCGACGGCGCCGAGTATAGCGGCAGTGCAGACGTACAGCGACCGCGCTGGGTCAATGGGCCGGTTCGTAATCAGATTGTCACACTTGCTTCATAGAGTGTTCACACGGCCTGCAGATACTGGCCCCCGTTCCAACACACTCGAGCACACACCTGCTAGGAGCAAGGTATGAAACTGAATCGTTTGATGGCGGCCCTCACCTTCGTAGCTGCTGGCGTGGGCGCCGCAAGCGCAGTCGCTGCAGTAGACCCGGCACTGCCGAGCTACCAGAAGACCTCTGGCGTTTCCGGCAACCTGTCCAGCGTCGGTTCCGACTCGCTGGCCAACCTGATGACGCTCTGGGCCGAAGAGTTCAAGCGCAGCTACCCGAACGTCAACATTCAGATCCAGGCCGCCGGTTCCTCCACCGCGCCGCCCGCGCTGACCGAAGGCACCGCCAACATGGGCCCGATGAGCCGCCCCATGAAGGACAACGAGATCCAGGCCTTCGAAGAGAAGTACGGCTACAAGCCGACCGCCGTACCGGTGGCCATCGACGCCCTGGCGGTGTTCGTGCACAAGGACAACCCGATCAAGTCCCTGGACATCGAGCAGGTCGACGCCATCTTCTCCAGCACCCGCCTGTGCGGTGGCGAGAAGGACATCAAGACCTGGGGCGACCTGGGCCTGACCGGCGAGTGGGCGAGCAAGCCGATCCAGCTGTTCGGCCGCAACTCGGTATCCGGTACCTACGGCTACTTCAAGGAAGAAGCCCTGTGTAAAGGCGACTTCAAGTCCAACGTCAACGAGCAGCCGGGTTCGGCCTCGGTGGTGCAGTCGATCTCCAGCACCCTGAACGCCATCGGTTACTCGGGCATCGGCTACAAAACCTCCAGCGTGCGCGCCGTACCGCTGTCCAAGGGCGGCGAAGCCTTCGAGGCGAGCGAAGAGAACGCCCTGGCCGGGAAATTCCCGCTGGCTCGCTTCTTCTACGTCTACGTGAACAAGGCGCCGAACAAGCCGCTGAGCCCGATCGATGCCGAGTTCCTCAAGCTGGTGCTTTCCAAGCAGGGCCAGGAAGTGGTGGTCAAGGACGGCTACATCCCGCTGCCGAAGAAGGTGGTCGACAAGACCATGCAGGAGCTGGGTCTGTAAGACCCGCGTAACGGCCGGCGCCCGCTGCGCCGGCCTTGCGCAGATGCCCGCCACGCTGAACGCGCTGGCGGGCATCGTCGCGTCACCTGGCTGTAACTTTTCTGTCACACGGCTTTATTAGATTAGGCGCCCCGAAGGGCCGCTCGGCCCAGGAGCCTGGCATGAACGACATGGACAACATGACCGCGAATTCCGATGTGCAACGGCTGGACTTCAACACGCCGGCACTGCAGCGCAAGCGGCGCATACGCGCGCTGAAAGACCACCTGGCGCGCTGGTACGTGTCCATCGGCGGCCTGGCCGTGCTGGGCGCCATCACCCTGATCTTCTTCTATCTGGCGCAGGTCGTGCTGCCGATGTTCCAGGGCGCCGAGCTGGAGGCCCGCAAGGCTCAGCAGCCGGCCTGGCTGGCCGATGCGGGCAAGCCGCTGCTGCTGGCCATCGAAGAGCAGAACCAGGTCGCCCTGCGTCTGGGCGAGGACGGCCAGGCGCGTTTCTTCAGCCTGCGCGACGGTGCGCTGCTGACGAGCAAGCCCCTGCCGCTGCCGGAAGGCAGCCGCATCGTCTCGGTGGGCCAGGACACCCCCGGCACCCGCCGGCTGGTGCTCGGTCTGGACAATGGCCAGGCCCTGGTGCTGGAGCACAACTACAAGGTCACCTACCCGAACAACCAGAAGACCATCACCCCCGAGCTCGCCTATCCCTTCGGCGAGGCGCCGCTTGAGCTCGATCCGGAAGGCCGCCCCATCGAGCGCGCCGCCATCAGCCTGAACGGCAAGACCCTGCTGGTCGCCGGCGCCACCGGCAGCGCGCTGCATGCCCAGCGCATCGCCAGCAGCGAGAACCTGCTGACCGGCGAGGTGACCCTCGAGCAGGAGCGCCTGAGCCTGCCGCAGCTGGCCGAGCCGATCCGTCAGCTGCTGATCGACCCGCGGCACATGTGGCTTTACGCGATCAGCGGCAAGGCCAGCGCGGATGTCTTCGACCTGCGCCGCAAGCAGCTCAACGGTCGTTACAAGCTGGTCGGCGACGGCAGCGAGATCACCAGCGTCAGCCCGCTGCTGGGCGGCATCTCGCTGATGGTGGGCGACTCCAGGGGCAGCATCGGCCAGTGGTTCATGGTGCGTGCGGCCGATGGCCAGGCCGAACTGAAGAACGTGCGCAACTTCAAGCTGGGCAGCAGCCCGATCCGCCAGATCCTCCCGGAGGAGCGCCGCAAGGGCTTCCTCGCCCTGGACGACAGCGGCAGTGTCGGCATCTTCCACAGCACCGCACACCGCACGCTGCTCAAGGAGCAGGTCGCCGATGGCGCCGCGCTGGCGGCCATGTCGCCGCGCGCCACACGTCTGCTGCTGGAGTCGGCGCAGGGGCTGCAGCGCTTCGTCATCGACAACCCGCACCCGGAGATTTCCTGGAGCGCGCTGTGGGGCAAGGTCTGGTACGAGAGCTATCCGGAGCCCGATTACGTCTGGCAGTCCACCTCCGCCAACAGCGATTTCGAACCCAAGCTGAGCCTTGCGCCGCTGGCCTTCGGCACGCTCAAGGCAGCCTTCTACGCCATGCTGCTGGCGGCCCCGCTGGCCATCTGCGCGGCGTTCTATACCGCCTACTTCATGGCGCCGTCGCTGCGCCGCAAGGTCAAGCCGGTGATCGAGCTGATGGAGGCGCTGCCGACGGTGATTCTCGGCTTCTTCGCCGGCCTGTTCCTCGCGCCGTTCCTGGAGAACCACCTGCCGGGCATCTTCGCCCTGCTGCTGCTGATGCCGGTGGGCATCCTCTTCGCCGCCTGGACCTGGAGCCGCCTGCCGCAAAGCGTGCGCCTGGCGATCCCGGAAGGCTGGGAAGCGGTGCTGCTGATCCCGGTGATCCTGCTGGTGGGCTTCGGCTCGCTGGAGATCAGCGGGCACCTGGAGAACTGGTTCTTCGGCGGTGACATGCGCCTGTGGCTGTCCAACGACATGGGTATCCCGTTCGACCAGCGCAACGCCCTGGTGATCGGCCTGGCGATGGGTTTCGCGGTGATCCCGACCATCTACTCGATCGCCGAGGACGCGGTGTTCAGCGTGCCGCGCAGCCTCACCCTTGGCTCGCTGGCCCTGGGTGCGACGCCCTGGCAGACGCTGACCCGCGTGGTGCTGCTGACCGCCAGCCCTGGCATCTTCTCGGCGCTGATGATCGGCATGGGCCGCGCGGTGGGCGAGACGATGATCGTGCTGATGGCCACCGGCAACACGCCGATCATGGAAGCCAACATCTTCGAAGGCATGCGCACCCTGGCCGCCAACGTCGCGGTGGAAATGCCCGAATCCGAGGTGGGTGGTACCCATTACCGCGTGCTGTTCCTCGCCGCGCTCGTCCTGCTGATGTTCACCTTCGTGATGAACACCCTGGCCGAGCTGATTCGCCAGCGCCTGCGCGGCAAGTACGCCAGCCTGTAACCCGATTTCGCCAAAAGGTATCGATCCGTGAAAAAGGATTCGTTGAACAGCTGGGTCAAGAGCGGCACGCCCTGGATCTGGATGAACGCCGGCGCGGTGTCCATCGCCGTGATCATGACCCTGGGGCTGCTGGCGATCATCGCCGTGCGCGGTCTGGCGCACTTCTGGCCGGCCGACGTGATCGTCGCCGACTACAGCATGCCCGGCGCGGAAATGCGCGTGCTGGCCGGCGAGGTGGTGCAGGCCGAGGAAGTGCCACGGGCACGCCTGGCTGCCAGCGGGCTGCCGGTGAACGTCGAGGGCGGCGAGTTCATGACCCGCGAGCTGCTCAAGGTCGGTAACCGCGAGGTGTACGGCGCGGACTTCTCCTGGGTGATCGGCGAATGGCTGAGCAACCAGCGCAAGCCGGCCGAGCTGATGGTGCTGGAGCGTCGCGAGTGGGGCAACTTCTATGGCTATCTGCTCAACGTCAAGGAAGCCGGCCAGCTGGTCGCCGAAGGCGATGCCGCCTGGGGCGAGCTGCAGCGTCGGATCGATCGGGTCGACCAGCTGCATGCGCAGATCTCGCGCATCGAGAAGGTGGAGATCGGCCGCATCAACCATGGCCTCGAACGCCTGCGTCTGAAGACCCGCAAGCTGGAGCTGGACGACCGTCTGGATACGGCCGCCCAGGCCGATCTGGACGCCGAGCGCGCCCAGTGGGATGCCGAGTACCGGGTGCTGGAAGACAAGCTGGTGGCGCTGCAGCAGCAGTTCAACCGCGACAGCATCACCGTGCGCACCGCCGACGGCCGCGAGCAGGAGATCACCCTCGGCAAGGTGGTGCGGGCGTTCCAGCCCAATGCCATGTCGACGCCGCAGAAGCTGATGTTCTACTTCGCCAAACTGTGGGAGTTCGTCAGCGACGAGCCGCGTGAGGCGAACACCGAAGGCGGCGTGTTCCCGGCGATCTTCGGCACCGTGCTGATGACCCTGATCATGGCGGTGATCGTCACCCCGTTCGGTGTGATCGCCGCGGTCTACCTGCGCGAATACGCCAAGCAGGGCCTGCTCACCCGGATTATCCGCATCGCGGTGAACAACCTCGCCGGGGTGCCGTCGATCGTCTATGGCGTGTTCGGTCTGGGCTTCTTCGTCTACGTGCTGGGCGGCTCGCTGGATCGGCTGTTCTATCCCGAAGCCGCACCGGCGCCGGTGTTCGGCACGCCTGGCCTGATGTGGGCCTCGCTGACCCTGGCCATCCTCACCCTGCCGGTGGTGATCGTCGCCACCGAGGAAGGCCTGGCGCGCATCCCCCGGATGATCCGCGAAGGCTCTCTGGCTCTCGGCGCGACCAAGTCCGAGACGTTGTGGAAGGTGGTGCTGCCGATGGCCAGCCCGGCGATGATGACCGGCCTGATCCTCGCTGTGGCGCGTGCCGCCGGCGAAGTGGCGCCGCTGATGCTGGTCGGCGTGGTCAAGCTGGCGCCGAACCTGCCGCTCAACGGCAACTACCCCTATCTGCATCTGGATCAGAAGATCATGCACCTGGGCTTCCACATTTACGACGTCGGCTTCCAGAGCCCCAACGTCGAGGCGGCGCGGCCGCTGGTCTACGCTACCGCGCTGCTGCTGGTACTGGTGATCGCCACGCTCAACTTCAGCGCGATCTACATCCGCAACCACCTGCGCGAGAAATACAAGGCGCTGGATCATTGATTGGCGCCGCCAGCCGCATCGTGGGCTTCCGAGGGAAGCACCCGGCGCGGATGGCGGCCTGTAGCTTGCAGCCCGAGGCTGCAAACGGAGCGAGCACATGCAAACCACCACCCATTCGATCGACATCTCGGCCCTGGGCCGCGACAAGCGCAGCCTGAGCCTGGCCAACGAGCAGGTCGCCATCGAGGTGCCCGACCTCAGCCTGTTCTACGGCCAGAAGCAGGCGTTGCACAACGTCAGCATGAACATTCCGCGCCAGCGCGTGACCGCCTTCATCGGCCCGTCCGGCTGCGGCAAGTCGACCCTGCTGCGCTGCTTCAACCGCATGAACGACCTGGTCGACGGCTGCCGCATCGAAGGTGCCATCAACCTCGACGGGCAGAACATCTACCAGAAGGGTGTGGACGTGGCCGACCTGCGCCGCCGCGTCGGCATGGTGTTCCAGAAGCCCAACCCGTTCCCCAAGAGCATCTACGAGAACGTGGTCTACGGACTGCGCATCCAGGGCATCAAGCAGAAGCGGGTACTCGACGAGACCGTCGAGTGGGCGCTCAAGGGTGCGGCGCTGTGGGACGAGGTCAAGGATCGCCTGCACGAATCGGCACTCGGCCTCTCCGGTGGCCAGCAGCAGCGCCTGGTGATCGCCCGTACCATCGCCGTGCAGCCGGAAGTGCTGCTGCTCGACGAACCGAGCTCGGCCCTCGACCCGATCTCTTCGCTGAAGGTCGAGGAGCTGATCTACGAGCTCAAGTCCAAGTACACCATCGTCATCGTCACCCACAACATGCAGCAGGCCGCTCGGGTGTCCGACTACACCGCGTTCATGTACATGGGCAAGCTGATCGAGTACGGCGACACCGATACGCTGTTCACCAACCCGGCCAAGAAGCAGACCGAAGACTACATCACCGGCCGCTACGGCTAGCCGGCCATGGCAAACCGCGCTCCGCGTTGTCGGCGGCGCTTGCCGTACTCGTTTGTACTGTCTGCGCGCCGCCTCCTAGCGCAGCACGCTTTGCCAAGGGCCGGCTCGTCCGGCGAGAGAACCACAGTTTCGCAAGGGCTCGATGATGATCAGCAAAGACAGCCACACCCAACACATTTCCCAGCAGTTCAACGCCGAGCTGGAGGAGGTGCGCAGCCACCTGCTGGCCATGGGCGGGCTGGTGGAGAAGCAGGTCAACGACGCGGTCACCGCGCTGATTCAGGCCGATTCGGGCCTCGCCCAGCAGGTGCGCGAGGTGGACGACCAGATCAACCAGATGGAGCGCAACATCGACGAGGAGTGCGTGCGCATTCTCGCCCGCCGTCAACCAGCGGCCTCCGACCTGCGTTTGATCATCAGCATTTCCAAGTCGGTGATCGACCTCGAGCGCATCGGTGACGAGGCGACCAAGATCGCCCGCCGTGCCATCCAGCTGTGCGAGGAAGGCGAGTCGCCCAAGGGCTACGTCGAGGTGCGCCATATCGGCGACCAGGTGCGCAAGATGGTGCAGGAGTCGCTGGACGCCTTCGCCCGCTTCGATGCGGACCTCGCGCTGTCGGTGGCGCAGTACGACAAGACCGTCGACCGCGAATACAAGACCGCGCTGCGCGAACTGGTCACCTACATGATGGAAGACCCGCGCTCGATCTCCCGCGTGCTCAGCGTGATCTGGGCGTTGCGCTCGCTGGAGCGCATCGGCGACCACGCGCGCAACATCGCCGAACTGGTGATCTACCTGGTGCGCGGCACTGACGTGCGCCACCTCGGCCTGGCACGCATTGCCGAGGAAGTGGAAGGCACCAAGGAGCGCTGATCGGTGCGCCGGTAGCGGTGCGCGTCCGCTCACTGTCTGCGGGTGCGCGTTGCGCTCAGCTGGCTATCAGCGCCTCGCTCAGATAGTCGATCAGTGCCCGCGTCTTCGGCGGCAGGTGATGATTCTGTCGCCACAGCAGCCAGGCCGCGCCCTGGTAGGAGCCGGTGTAGCGCCACTGCGGCAGCACTTCGCGCAACTGCCCGTCGGCCAGCGCCTGGGCGGCGGTGAAATGCGGCAGGCAGGTGATGCCCAGGCCCGCCAGCGCCACCAGTAGCCGCGCCTCGCTGTGGTTGCTGATGTAGCGGCCACGCACTGTCACCGTTTCCTGTTGCTCGCCGCGGCGCAGGTGCCAGCGATTGTCTCCCGCCGTTTCCCCCAGATACAGGCAGCTGTGGCGCAGCAGGTCCTGCGGATGTTGCGGCTCGCCGTGGCGCTGCAGGTAGTCGGGGCTGGCGCAGAGCAGTTGGCGCACCGGCCCGAGCGGCTTGCCGGCCAGGCCTTCGGGTGGATTGTCGGTGACCTGCACCAGCAGGTCGAAACCGTCCTCGATCAGGTCCGGGCTCTGGTCGCTGATCCGCAGCTGCACATCGACCTCGGGGTAGCGCTGGAGAAAGGCCGGCATCAACGGCCCGACGACGAACTTGCCATAGGCCTTCGGCACGCTCAGGCGCACCAGCCCGCGCGGGCTGCGCATCAGCCGCTCGCCGATGGCGACGGCGGCGTCGGCCGCATCGAGCATGTCCCGGCAATGCTGGTAGAACTCCGCCCCGGCCTCGTTCAGTCGCAGCTGGCGCGTCGTGCGTTCCAGCAGGCGCAGCGCCAGGGCCTGCTCCAGCCGTGCCACCTGGCGGCTCACCGCCGACGGTGTGCTGCCCAGCAGGCGCGCGGCGCCGGAGAAGCTGCCGGCCTCGACCACCCGCACGAACACGGCCATGTAGGGCAGCAGGGCTGCGCTGTCATTCGTTCCCATGCGGAACAGGTCCTGTGCTGTTTCGCTGGATTATCGACTGCCGCGACAGGCCCGACAATCAGCGCCTGATTGGTGCGGGGATTCGAACATGAAAGGCACGTTGGGTCAGGGGCTGTGGCTGGCCGATGGCATGCTGCTGACGGTGGCGCTGATCTGGGGCAGCAGCTATGCGGTGGCCAAGCAGGCGCTGCTGTTCTACCCGGTGCTGGGTTTTCTGGCGATCCGCTTCGGCCTGACCTTTGTCCTGCTGCTGCCGCAACTGCGCGGCGCCGGTCGCCGGGCGCTGCGCCCCGGCCTGCCGCTGGGGCTGGTGATGCTGGCGATCTTTCTCTGCGAGACCTGGGGCGTGATGCTGACCAGCGCCAGCAATGCGGCGTTTCTGATCAGCCTGTGCGTGGTGATAACTCCGTTCATGGAATGGCTGCTGCTGCGCCAGCGGCCGCACAACATGCTGTTCCTCGCCTGCGCGCTGTCGCTGGCGGGCGTCTGGCTGCTGACCGGCGGGCCGCAGCTGTCGCTCAATCTCGGCGATGCGCTGATGCTGGCCGCCGCGTTGCTGCGCGCGGTGCTGGTCTGCCTGACCCGACGATTGACGGCCGGCCGGGAAATCCCGGCACTGGCGTTGACTGCGATGCAGAGTGGAGTCGTTGCGGCGGGCTGCATGCTGCTCGCCGTGTCGCTGCCGGGCGGACTGCCGGCGCTGCCGGTGGAGCCCGGTTTCTGGTTCGGCACGCTGTATCTGGTGCTGTTCGCCACGCTGTTCGCCATGTTTGCGCAGAACCGCGCGCTGGGGCGCAGCAGCGCAACGCGGGTGTCGCTGCTGATGGGCTCCGAACCGCTGTTCGGCGCGATCATCGCCGGTCTCTGGCTAGGTGAGCGGCTGGGGCCGATGGGCTGGGCGGGTGGGTTGCTGATCATGCTGGCAACGCTGTGCACCCTGGGCATCGGCCGCCAGCCGGCGCCGAGCAGGGCCGGCGATGGTGCGCCGGTCCGTGCCTAGCGTGCAGGCACGGTGAAGCGGCAGGCTGGTCAACCCTGCCGCAGTTCGGCCTGCAGCTCGTCCAGCGCCGTCTGGCGCTCGCCGTCCTGCAGGCGGGCGCCGGGGTTGAGCGAGGACCACTCGGGATGCGCGCGACAGCGTGGCAGGGCTTCGGGCAGCTTGCCCTCGCGCCAGCCCTGATCCTGCGGCGTGGCCAGGCGGATCGCCTCGGTGGCGGCGTGCCCCCGAGTCGCAAGCACGGCCAGCAGTTGACGCTGGCGCAGGGCGAGCAGGCGCAGTACGGCGTCGTCGACGCTCAGCTCGCGCTGCCCCTTGAGCTTGCCGAGCAGGCGATTGCCATAGTGCCGCGCGGTCTGCGCGCCGCCGCCGGCGATGGCGCCGAGCAGCGCCGCGGCGCCGAGGGTGATGCCGCCGACCATCAGGTCAACGCCGGCACCGGCCGCGGCACCTGCGGCCATGCCGCCGCCGATCTTCACGCCCAGCTGCTTGAGGGTCTCGGGGTTGAACAGGTCGTCGCCCCAGCGCCCGTCGAGCAGCGGCAGATCACTGGCCGCTGCATCGTCTTGGCGAAAGGCATACAGGCGCAGCAGCGCCTCGACGCAGCGCTGCTCGCGGCGGCGCACGGCATCGTGCAATTCACGAATGGCGCCGCGCTCCAGTTCCGGCTGTGCGGCCACGCTGCGTCGGCAGGCGGCGACATCCACCAGCAGTTCGGCGATCAGTCGCTGGCCGCTGGCCAGGCGTGCGGCAGCCTGGGCCTCGTGGTCCTCGATCAGTCGCTGCAGCTTGGGGCGCGCCTGTTCCAGCAGCAGCGCCAGGCTTTCGTACAGCCGGCGCTCACCGTCCACGGGTGGCGCCACGCTGTCGAAGCGCACCAGTGCATGCAGGCCAAGGCGGGCCAGGGCCTGACGCCATTCCTCGTCGCGGTGCCCCGGCTGGGCGACGAAGTTGAGCACCGGCAACAGCGGCTTGCCGCAGCCGGCGAGCACCGCCAGCTCATCCTTGTACTTGGCCAGCACCGGCTCACGGGCGTCGATCACGTAGAGCCCGGCGTCGCTGGCCAGCAGCTGACGCAGCACCTTGGCTTCCTGCTCGAAGCGCCCCCGTGCCTCGCTGCCGTCGAGAAAGCGCGCGGTGCGTGCCGGGCCGTCGAGGCGCTCACCGGGACGGTCCAGCCGTTCGAGGTAGTCGAGCAGGGCGATGGCATCTTCGAGGCCCGGGGTGTCGTAGAGCTCCAGCAGCGGCTCGCCGTCCACCGACAGCCGCGCACCCTCGACGTGGCGGGTGGTGCTCGGCCGGTGCGAGACCTCACCGAAGCCTGCGTCACGGGTCAGGGTGCGCAGCAGCGAGGTCTTGCCGACATTGGTATGGCCGACCACGGCCAGTTTCAGCGCTTCAGTCATGGCCTGTCTCCAGCCAGCGCAGCGGGGCGCAGCTCGAATGCGCCAGCCCCAGGGTATCCAGCGCCTGATGCCAGTCATCCAGGCGCGCGCTGTCCAGCGCCTCGCCCGGGGGTGCCTGCAACAGCCAGACGCGAGTCGCCGCCGCGCAGCGCGACAGCTCGCCGATCAGCGCCAGGGTGCCGCGGTCGGGTGAGCGTCGCGGATCACAGGCGACGGCCAGGCGTGCCGGCGGAAAGCGGGTCAGTTGATCGAGCAGCCGTCGGCGCCCCTCGCGGTCGTCGAGGATGCCGGCATCGGCGATACCCTTGGACAGAGCCGGCGGCCACGGGCGGCTGCCGTCCAGTTCGATGGCCACCAGCACGGCGCCAGCGCTGCCATCGAGCTGAGCGCCGGCAGTCGGTGCGTGTAGTTGGGCGGGCGCCGCATCACGGATGCCGAGGCGCTCGCTGGGTGGCTGCAGGCGTTCGCGCAGCAGGCGGTAGGCCGGCAGGCTCAGATCGAGGGTCAGCGCAGTCCGCCCACGCCGCCAGCGCCACAGGCAGAGGCTCGCCAGCAGCAGTCGCGGCAGCAGGCCGTAGACCAGCAGCACGCCGACCAGCCAGCCGGCCCAGCGTTGCCGGGCGCCGTCCAGATCGCCGGCGAGTGCGCCGCTGGCGCGGATCTGCTCGACATCCGGCACGCTGAAGCCGAGCAGGGCCGGCAGCGCGCCGAGGGCCTGGGTCAGGCCGACGAAGGCGTTCTCGCCGAGGATGGTGGTTTCCCAGACGAAGCCGTAGCGGCGGGTCGCCAGCAGGGCGAGGAGGGTGAGCAGGGCGCTGGCCATCGCCAGCAGCCATAGGGCGTGCACGCCTGTTCCCAGCAACCAGTGGCCGAGTCGGCGCTGATGCAGCACGCTCAGCAGGGCTGGGGCCAGCTGCGCGGCGCGGGCATCACGGGCGAGCTTTTCGCTCAGCCAGAGCCACAGCCGCCCCAGCGCGCCGCTGCTGTCACCGGTCAGCAGCAGGCCGAGCAGCCAGCCGAGCAGGGTCAGCAGGTTCAGCCCGAGTAGGCTGCCCAGCGCCCAGAACACGTTGACCGGTCGCTGCCCGTCGCCGAGTGCGGCGAAGGCCAGCCCGGCACCGGTGAAGAGCGCCAGCAGGATCAGCGCGAGCGCGCCCAGGCGGGCGCCCTGACGCCAGTGCCGGAGCGCCTCGATGAGCCCGTCACGGTGCGCCAGCCAGAGCGCGCGGCGCTCGATCAGCGCCGGCAGATCGCCGCCCTGGGTACGGGCCTGGCGGTTGGCCTCGTCGTCGTCCAGCGGCCCGGCATGCTCTTCGCGCAGGCGCACGGCTTCGGTCAGCCAGATTCGGTCGAGCGGAGTGAGATCGGGAGAGGGGCGGACGGTCACGCGGCTTCTCGCTGGCGGGTCGAGCCCTGAGGATAACCGCTGCCGCGCGGAACGGGGAAACGGGGAGCCGTTGCGGCTCCCCGCTGTGGTCGTCAGTCGGCGTTGCGCAGGCGCACGGCGATATCCGGCTGGTCGATGAACAGGCCATCGATGCCGGCATCGAGGAAGGCGCGGATCTCCGCTTCGCTGTCGCCGCGCTCGTGGCGCTTGTCGCTGCTGCGCAGGTTGGCCGGGAGGAAGGCGTTTTCTGCGCGGAAGGTGTACGGGTGGACCTTGAGCCCGACCGCATGGGCGGCGGCGACGAAGCCGGTCGGCGTGCCCAGATTGCCGTTGCCGTCACGCGGGATGATGTAGCTCTTCTCCGGGCCGACGCCGGCGGCGTAGCGGGAGATGGCCTTGAGCCCGGCGGGGGTGGCCATCTGCGCGTAGGTCAGCTTGGTCCCGCGCACCTGCTGGTCATACGGCTGGCCGGAGCTGAACAGCTGCACCAGGCGCAGCTGGGTCAGGCGGCTGAGGGTCTTGAGGTTGTCCACCTCGAACGACTGGATATACACCGGCGCGTGGCGCCCGACGTAGCCGTTGCGGGTGAGGATGCGCACCAGCGGCTTCTCCATGGCCAGGCCGAGCTGCTGGAAATGCGTCGGATGCTTGGTTTCCGGGTACAGACCGATGCGTCGGCCCTGGCTGAGCTGCAGCGTTTTCACCAGGTCGATGATCTCCTGCAGGGTCGGGATTTCCAGGCTGCCGTCCATGCGGGCATTGCCCGGGCGGATATCCGGGATGCGCTCGATGGCGCGCAGGGTCTTCAGCTCTGCGAGGGTGAAGTCTTCGCTGAACCAGCCGGTGAGGGTGACGCCGTCGACCTGCTGGGTGCGCTTGCGATCGGCAAACTCGGGGCGCTGGGCGACATCGGTGGTCAGGCCCAGCTCGTTGTCGTGGCGGGCGACGATATGGCCGTCACGGGTCATCACCAGGTCCGGCTCGATGTAGTCGGCGCCCTGGAAAACGGCCAGAGCATAGGCGGCCAGGGTGTGCTCCGGTACATAGCCGCTGGCGCCGCGATGGGCGATCACCAGCGGGGTCGGCTCGCCCCGCGCAGCCTGGTGTTTCGCGGCCTGTTCATCCGCCGCAGCGAAGCCGGCGAGCGGTAGCAGCAGGGTGCAGGCGGTGAGCCAGCGGCGAAGGGAAGCGGTGGTCTTGCGGGCCATTTCGGCATCTCCTCGGATTGGATGTCACAGCCTGCGCCACATGCATGACCGGACGTTGACGCTGCGTTGCTCCTTGCGTTGCAAAACGGTTAAGCCGACGAACGGCTGGCGCTGCGGGAATCGGGGCCGCTCTGGTATTCTCGCCGCCATGAATCAGACCCGCCTTCCCCTCGCCATGATCGCCGCCCTCGCGCAGAACCGCGTGATCGGCCTCGACAACCGCATGCCCTGGCATCTGCCAGCCGATCTCAAGCATTTCAAGGCCATGACCCTTGGCAAGCCGATCATCATGGGTCGCAAGACCTGGGACTCGCTCGGCCGCCCGCTGCCGGGGCGGCTCAACCTGGTGGTCAGTCGCCAGGCCGATCTGCAGCTCGACGGCGCGGAAACCTTCACCGATCTGGATGCCGCGCTGGTGCGTGCCGAGCAGTGGGCGCGCGAGCAGGGTGTCGCCGAGCTGATGCTGATCGGCGGTGCGCAGCTATACGCCCAGGCGTTGGGGCAGGCGCAGCGGCTTTACCTGACACGGATCGATGCCGCTCCAGAAGGCGATGCGTTCTTTCCGGCCTTCGACGAAGCCGAGTGGCAGTGCATCGACAGCCAGCCGCACCCGGCCGAGGGCGAGGCGCCTGCGTATCGGTTCGAGACCTGGCAACGGCGCTGATCGGCGCCGTCTTCGCTTGATCGGCGCCAAGTCCTTCCGCCTGGCCAGCTTCTATCCTTCGCAACAACCGTTTTCGAGACCCAGCCGATGCAAACCCGCGAATCCGACGTGCCGCAAGCCGAGCGCGTATCGGCGATCTTCGTTCGTCACCCGCTGTGGGAGGACGCTCTGGCGCTGCTCACCGGCACCGCGCTGGTCGCCCTTGGCATCGCCTTCTACAGCCACGCCGGGCTGCTGACCGGCGGCACCGTTGGGCTGGCCTTTCTGCTCAAATACCTGGCCGGCTGGTCGTTCGGCCCGGTGTTCTTCCTGCTCAACCTGCCGTTCTATGCACTGGCGATCTGGCGCATGGGCTGGAAGTTCACCCTGCGCACCGTCTGCGCAGTAGGGCTGGTCTCGCTGTTCGCCGAGCTGACCCCGCAGTGGGTACGCTTCGCCGAGCTGAACGTGGTTTACGCCGCAGTGTTCGGTGGTTTCGCCATCGGCATCGGCCTGCTGATCCTGTTCCGCCATCGCGCCAGTCTTGGCGGGGTGAACATCCTCGCGTTGTTTCTGCAGGAGCGTTTCGGCCTGCGCGCCGGTACCTTCCAGATGGGCATCGACGCGCTGATCGTCATGGCCGCGGTGTTCGTCGTACCGGTGGACAAGGTCCTGCTGTCGGTGCTCGGCGCCGTGGCGCTGAATCTGGTGCTGGCGATCAATCACCGCGCCGATCGCTACATGGGCGTCAGCTGAGGCTGATCAGCTCCACCTGCGCCTGGCCGTCGTTCAGCTCCAGCAGTGCCAGGCTGATTGGCAGGCTGAAGCGTCGCGGACCGGCGCTGCCCGGGTTCACGTAGAGCACGCCGTCGCGCCGCTCGACCTTCGGTTTGTGCGAGTGGCCGGCGATCACCACGTCGACGCCGGCGGCAAGCGGGTCGATATCCAGCTGCTTGAGGTCGTGCAGCACGTGCAGGGTGAGACCCTCGATGCGCAGGTCGAGGCGTTCGGGCAGCACCTGCGCCCAGTCGGCGGTATCGATATTGCCGCGGATCGCCTCCAGCGGCGCGATGGCGCGCAGCCCGTCGAGCACCTGCGGTTTGCCGATATCGCCGGCGTGAATGATCTGGGCGCAGCCCTGCAGTGCCGCCACTGCCTCGGGGCGGAGCAGGCCGTGGGTGTCGGAGATCAGGCCGATGCGCATGCGGGTGTTCCCTTTAACTTCTTGGTCAGGTCATCCGACCCTTGGTCGACCGCTGTGGTTGCGGCAGGCTTGGGCTGTTCGGGTCGAGGAGTCTGGCATGGATCGGGTGGATTGCGTGGTGGTGGGCGCCGGGGTGGTCGGGCTGGCGGTGGCACGTGCGCTGGCGCTGGCCGGTCGCGAGGTGCTGATACTGGAAACCGAGGCGGCCTTTGGCACCGCCACCAGCGCGCGCAACAGCGAAGTCATCCACGCCGGCATCTACTACCCGCAGGGCTTGCTCAAGGGCCGGTTGTGCGTGGCCGGGCGTCGCCAGCTCTACGATTTCTGCAACAGCCACGGCGTGGCCCATCGACGTTGCGGCAAGCTGATCGTCGCCACCGACGAGGCCCAGATCGCTGCGCTGGAACAACTGCGGCGGCACGCGCTGGCCAATGGGGTCGACGACCTGCAGTCCCTCGATGGGCGCGAGGTGCTGGTGCTGGAGCCGGAAGTACAGGCGGTGGCAGGGCTGCTCTCGCCGAGTACCGGCATCATCGACAGCCACGCGCTGATGCTGGCACTGCTGGGCGATGCCGAGCGCCACGGCGCGGTGCTGGCACTGAACGCGCCGGTAACGGCGATCACCGTCGGCAGCGCAGGGTTGCAGGTCGAGGTGGGCGGCGCCGACCCGCTGCAGCTGCTGGCCCGCACCCTGGTGAATTGCGCCGGGCATGGTGCGCCCATCCTCGCTGCGCACACCGCCGGGTTGGACCCGACGGCGCGGCCGCGGCAGTTCTTCGCCAAGGGCAGCTACTTCAGCCTGAGCGGGCGCACGCCGTTTCGCCATCTGGTCTATCCGCTGCCCGAGCCCGGCGGCCTCGGCGTGCACCTGACCCTGGATCTGGCCGGGCAGGCGCGTTTCGGCCCGGACGTGCAGTGGGTGGAGGACCTGAATTACCGCATCGAGCCGGAACGGGCCGAGGGCTTCTACGCCGCGATTCGCCGTTATTGGCCGGCGCTGCCGGACGCTTCGTTGCAACCGGCCTACACCGGCATCCGCCCGAAGATCAGCGGGCCCGGCGAGGCGGCCGCGGACTTTCGCATCGATGGCCCGGCGCAGCACGGCGTCGCCGGGCTGGTGAACCTGTTCGGCATCGAGTCGCCGGGCCTGACTGCCTGTCTGGCGATTGCCGAACACGTCCTTGGGTTGCTCGAGCCCACGGCATTGGCGACCTGATCACGCGCTGTCGCGCTCGCGTTGCGGCCCGTGCGGACGGGCCGCACACTGCAACCCGCCGCGATCGGACGGCGCATCACCGGCAAAAGGAACGTGCATGGAACTGACAGGCGAAGCCCGCCCGCTGAAAGTCTATCTGGCGGTCGGATTGCTGCAGGGTTTGGCGCTCTGGGCGGCCAGCGAGACCTGGCCGCACGCTGCTGGCTGGCGGGTTCTGTGTTCGGCGCTGCTGGCCCTCACGGTAATTGGCGGCTGGCAGGTGCAAATGCTCTGGGGCGGGTTGTGCGAGGCCGGACGCTGGCGCCTGGTGCTTGCCGCTGCCGCGCTGCCGGCCGTGCTGGCGGGCGGTCTCGCGCTGCAGTTCGAGCAGCCTCGCTGGTATTACCTGGGTGAATCCGTCGGCACCCTGCTGCTCTGGAGCAACCTGATCCTGGCCTATGTGCTGACGCCCTTCATCCAGGCGCGGGATGCCGATCATCGCTGGCGGGTCGACTACGCCGCGCTGTACCGGCACGCCATCAACAACGGCCTGCTGCTGTTCATGGCGCTGCTGATGCTGGCGGCGTTCTGGCTGCTGATCTGGCTCTGGGCTGGCCTGTTCAAGCTGGTCGGCATCAGGCTTTTCGCAACGCTGTTCGAGTCGTCCGGCTTTATCTGGGTGGCCAGCGCGACGGTCGTCGCCATCGGGCTGTGGATCGGTCTCGAGCGTGGCCAACTGGTCGATGCGCTGCGCAACGTGCTGCAGGCGATGTGTCGCTTCCTGCTGCCGCTGACGGTGCTGATCCTGCTGATTTTCGTGGTCTGCCTGCCGTTCACCGGTCTGCAGCCGTTGTGGGAAACCCGCCACGCGACGCCGATCCTGCTGGCCATGGTGTTCGCCCATGTCACGTTGCTCAACGGCGTCGTTCAGGATGGCCGGCAGGCGGTGCATTACCCGCGTGCGCTGCGCGTGCTGGTCGACGCCAGCTCCCTGTGCCTGCCGCTTCTGGCCGGTCTTGCGGTTTACGCGCTGTGGCTGCGGATCGCTCAGTACGGGCTCACGCCTGATCGGGTGGTGGCGCTCGGGGCGACCCTGGTGGCGCTGCTGCACGCGCTGGCGCTGACGGCGGCGGTGCTGCAACGGCGGGATGGCTGGTTGGCGGGCTTGCGCCGGAGCAACCCGCTGCTGGCGCTGGTTTCGGTGGCGCTGTTGCTGCTCATGCATTTGCCACCGTTGAGCCCGTTGCAGCTCAGCGCAGCCAACCAGTACCAGCGCCTGCTCGACGAGCAGGTGTCGGCAGAACGCACCGACCTCGGCGCACTGCGCTTTCAGCTGGGACAACCCGGTCGCGACCATCTCGAAAAACTGCGCCAGCGCCTGAGCCAACCGGGCATCGCCGACGCGCGTCGGGCGCAACTGCAGGCGGACCTGCAGCGACTGGACGGCGCGGACAACTACTGGAACTGGCGACACGCGCACGACATGGCTAACACCGCTCCCGTGCCATGGATCGGCGCGCCTCTCGAAGATGCCGACGGCGCCTTGGCCCAGGCGATCGCGACCCAGGGCTGTGACGGGGACTGCGCCCTGTTTGCCGTCGATCTGGATGACGACGGCCAGCCCGAGGTACTGCTGCTACGCGGTGCGCGGCCGCGAATCGTGACGGTGCTGGGGCGTGAGGCGAACGGCAGCTGGCGCTGGATCGGCCACCTTCGCAGCGCCGACGAGCAGACCCTCGACGGCGAGACCCTCAAGGAGCAGATCGAGCGTGGGGCCTGGCGGGTGGTGGCGCCGCGTTTCAATGCCTTGGAGATTGACGGCATACGGCTGGAGCCGGCGATTACCGAATAGCGCGCATGAAAAAGCCCGACACAAGGTCGGGCTTTTTTGTTGCGGCTGCGGCAGGTGATCAGCCGTCCAGCATCGCCTTGTCGCGCACCGCGCCCTTGTCGGCGCTGGTGGCCAGCAGGGCGTAGGCCTTGAGCGCGGTCGAGACCTTGCGCGCACGCGGCTGCGCCGGCTTCCAGCCCTTCTTGTCCTGCTCGATGCGGCGGTGGGCCAGCTCTTCATCCGACACCTGCAGCTGGATGCTGCGGTTGGGAATGTCGATCAGCACCTTGTCGCCGTCCTGCACCAGACCGATGGCGCCGCCTGCGGCCGCTTCCGGCGAAGCATGGCCGATGGACAGGCCGGAGGTGCCACCGGAGAAGCGACCGTCGGTGAGCAGCGCGCATTCCTTGCCGAGGCCCTTGGACTTCAGATACGAGGTCGGGTAGAGCATTTCCTGCATGCCCGGGCCGCCCTTCGGACCTTCGTAGCGAATGATGACGATGTCGCCTGGCTTCACCTCGTCGGCGAGGATGCCTTTCACGGCGCTGTCCTGGCTTTCGTAGATCTTCGCCGTGCCTTCGAACACGTGGATGGACTCGTCCACGCCGGCAGTCTTCACCACGCAGCCGTCCAGGGCGATGTTGCCGTAGAGCACGGCGAGGCCGCCTTCCTGGGAATAGGCGTGCTCGACGCTGCGGATGCAGCCTTCGGCACGGTCCAGGTCCAGGCTCGGCCAACGGGTGGCCTGGCTGAAGGCGATCTGGGTCGGGATGCCCGCCGGGCCGGCCTTGAAGAAGGTATGTACCGCTTCGTCCTGGGTCTGGGTGATGTCCCATTCGGCGATGGCATCGGCCATGCTCGGGCTGTGCACCGTGGAAACATCGGTGTGCAGCAGGCCGCCGCGGGCCAGCTCGCCGAGGATGGAGAAGATGCCGCCGGCGCGGTGCACGTCTTCCATGTGGTACTTCTGGATGTTCGGTGCGACCTTGCACAGCTGCGGCACCTTGCGCGACAGCGCGTCGATGTCGCGCAGGTCGAAGTCGACCTCGGCTTCCTGGGCTGCGGCCAGGAGGTGCAGGATGGTGTTGGTCGAACCGCCCATGGCGATGTCCAGGGTCATGGCGTTCTCGAAGGCCTTGCGGCTGGCCACGTTGCGCGGCAGTACGGACTCGTCGCCGTCCTGGTAGTAACGCTTGCACAGCTCGACGGCGATACGCCCGGCGCGCAGGAACAGCTGCTCGCGGTCGGCGTGGGTGGCCAGCGTGGTGCCGTTGCCCGGCAGGGACAGGCCGAGGGCTTCGGTCAGGCAGTTCATCGAGTTGGCGGTGAACATGCCCGAGCAGCTGCCGCAGGTGGGGCAGGCGCTGCGCTCGTATTCGGCGACCTTCTCGTCGGAGCAGGAATCGTCGGCGGCCACCACCATGGCGTCGACCAGGTCCAGGCCGTGGTTGGCCAGCTTGGTCTTGCCGGCTTCCATCGGGCCGCCGGAGACGAACACCACCGGGATGTTCAGGCGCAGGGCGGCCATCAGCATGCCGGGGGTGATCTTGTCGCAGTTGCTGATGCAGACGATGGCGTCGGCGCAATGCGCATTGACCATGTACTCCACGGAGTCGGCGATGATCTCGCGCGACGGCAGCGAATAGAGCATGCCGTCGTGACCCATGGCGATGCCGTCGTCGACCGCGATGGTGTTGAATTCCTTGGCCACGCCGCCGTGCTTCTCGATCTCGCGGGCGACCAGCTGGCCCATGTCTTTGAGGTGCACGTGGCCGGGGACGAACTGGGTGAAGGAGTTGGCGATGGCGATGATCGGCTTCTTGAAGTCTTCGTCCTTCATGCCGGTGGCGCGCCACAGCGCCCGGGCACCGGCCATGTTGCGGCCGTGCGTGGAGGTTTTCGAACGGTAATCAGGCATGACGGTTCCTGCGGCTAATCAGGTAATCGGAGGTATGCGTATGGTGAGCAACGCCTGTGCCGGATGCAACGGAGGGTGACCGCGCGTTCGGAAGGGGCCGGGTCGAGGCGGGGTAATCGCTCGTGGGGCCTGGGCTCTGGGTCCGCCGTGTGGTGAATGGCGAGATATCACCGATTCTACGCACGTTCCGGCAGCCGGGCCAGGCGGGACGATTGCCGGTACGCCGGCATGCCGCGAGCTAGCCGCGCGGGGCCGCCTGAACGGCCGTCCGGGGTGCGCATCCGCCGAAATTCGCCGCTTTGACCGCTGGTCCGCTTCTGCCTGCGTGCGACTGGCGGGTCGATTATCGCTCGCTACAGTCCATTCCCGACCGCTTCGCTGGCTGTCGCGCCTCTGCAGATGGGCGCTGCCCGCGGGTGGTCGGTCGCCGGTAGGTGTCCGTTTCGCGGCGGTAGGGCAGCGTTCGACCGGCGATGAATCCTTATACCAATGACAAGAACGAGGAATGCAGATGCACAAGTTCACACTTGGATGCCTGAGTGCCACGGCGCTGGTCGCCCTGTCCGTTTCCGCCATCGCCGCTCCGCTGCCCGATACGCCCGGCGCGCCGTTCCCGGCGGTTTCGAGCTTCGACAATTCCGGCCCCTATGCCGTCAGCAGTCAGAGCGAGGGGCCCAGTTGCCGTGTCTATCGGCCACGCACGCTCGGCCAGGGCGGGGTCCGGCACCCGATCATCCTCTGGGGTAACGGCACCGGTACCGGGCCGACGACCTATTCCGGACTGCTGACCCACTGGGCCAGCCATGGGTTCGTCGTCGCCGCGGCGGAAACTTCCAACGCCGGCACCGGACGGGAGATGCTCGCCTGTCTGGATTACCTGGTGCAGGAGAGCAACCGCACCTATGGCACCTATGTCGGTGTGCTCAATACCGGGCGGGTGGGGACATCGGGGCACTCCCAGGGCGGCGGCGGTTCGATCATGGCCGGCCGGGACGACCGCGTCCGGGCCACCGCGCCGATCCAGCCGTACACCATTGGCCTCGGCCATGACTCGTCCTCGCAGCGCAACCAGCGCGGGCCGATGTTCCTCATGTCCGGCGGGGCGGACACCATCGCCGTGCCCTACCTCAATGCGCAGCCGGTCTACAGCCGGGCCAACGTGCCGATCTTCTGGGGCGAGCGGCGCTATGTCAGCCATTTCGAGCCGGTTGGCAATGGCGGCGAGTATCGCGGCCCGAGCACGGCCTGGTTCCGCTACCAGCTGATGGACGACCAGTCGGCGCGCAGCACCTTCTATGGCCGGCTCTGCCGGCTCTGTACCAGCCTGCTGTGGAGTGTGGAGCGCAAGGGCATCGAGTAAGGCAGGGGAAGCGCAGGGCGGTCCGCCGCCCTGCGCAACCGGATGGCCGATCAGCTGTTGGGCAGGATGCGGCAGGTCAGGCTCTTGATGTAGCGGGTCTCCGGGATCGCCGGATGCACCGGGTGATCCGGACCCTGGGCGCCGCGCTCGAGCAGCTGGATGTTGCGATCCAGATGGCGCGCGCTGCCGAGCAGGATGTTCTGCAGGTCGTCCTCGGGCAGGTGCATCGAACAGCTGGCGCTGACCAGGATGCCGTCCTTGTTCAGCAGCCGCATGGCGGTTTCGTTGAGGCGGCGGTAGGCGGCCTCGCCGTTCTTCAGATCCTTCTTGCGCTTGATGAACGCCGGCGGATCGGTGATCACCACGTCGAAGCGCTCTTCGGCGTTCTTCAGTTCCTTCATCGCCTCGAAGGCATCACCTTCGACGCAGGTCATCTTCTCGGCCACACCATTGAGCGCAGCGTTGCGCTCCACGCCATCCAGGGCAAAGGCCGAGGCGTCGACACAGAACACTTCGCTGGCACCGAAGGCGGCGGCCTGCACGCCCCAGCCACCGATATAGCTGAACAGGTCGAGCACGCGCTTGCCCTTGACGTAGGGCGCCAGGCGCGCACGGTTCATGCGGTGATCGTAGAACCAGCCGGTCTTCTGGCCCTGCAACACCGGCGCCTCGAACTTCACGCCGTTCTCTTCCAGCGCGACCCACTCCGGTACCACGCCGAAGGCGGTATCGACGTAGCGTTCAAGGCCTTCGGCATCGCGGGCGCTGGAGTCGTTCTTCCACAGCACGCCGCGGGGCTTGAGCACCTGCACCAGCGCTTCCAGCACGGCATCCTTGTTGCGCTCCATGGTGGCCGAAGCCAGCTGCACCACCAGGTGGTCGTGGAAGCGGTCCACCACCAGGCCCGGCAGCAGGTCGGAATCACCGTAGATCAGGCGGTAGCACGGCTGATCGAACAGGCGCTCGCGCAGCGACAGCGCGACCTGGATGCGATGCACCAGCAGCGACTTGTCCAGGCTGTGCTTGAGATCGCGCGACAGCAGCCGTGCGCAGATCAGGTTGTTCGGCGACACCCCGACGATGCCCAGCGGCTTGCCTCCGGCGGCCTCGAGGATGGCCTGGTCGCCAGCGGCGAAGCCGGCCAGGGGCGTGGCCGCGGTGTCGACCTCGTTGCTGTAGACCCACAGATGGCCCGCGCGCAGGCGGCGGTCGGCATTGGCTTTGAGGCGCAGGCTGGGCAGGGTCATCGGCAGGGCTCCGGAAAAAAGACGGGCATTCTAAACGAGCGGCAGGCGGCGCGCGCCGGGTCGGCGGAAAAACGCTCGCCGCGTGCTGCCGCTGTCTCGCTTAGGCGGACAGGGCTTCGATCAGCGCCTGGCTGAATGCCGGGATGTCATCGGGTTTGCGGCTGCTGATGAGCTGGCCGTCCACCACCACCTGCTCGTCGACCCACTCGGCACCGGCGTTCTTCAGGTCGTCGGTGAGCGAGGGCCAGCTGGTCATGCGCTTGCCTTTGACCAGGTCGGCGGAGATCAGCAGCCAGCCGCCATGGCAGATCACCGCGATGGTCTTGTTCGCATCGGCCGCCGCCCGGACCAGCTTCTGCGCGGTTTTGTCGGTGCGGATGGTGTCGGAATTGACCACGCCGCCGGGCAGCAGCACGGCGTCGTAGTCCTCCATGCGGATGCTGTCGAAGGTGTTGTCGACATGGAACTTGGAGGCCGGGGTGGTGTGGTTCCAGCCGGTCACCTCGCCGTTCTTGGCGGAGATGATCTCGGCGGTTGCGCCGGCCTTTTCCAGCGCCTCCTTGGGCCCGGTCAGCTCGACCTGCTCGAAACCGTCGGTCACCAGAATGGCCACGCGTTTGCCGTTGAGGGATTGGGACATGGGCTTACCTCCGTCTGTCTGTCGGTAACACTCGCCGAATGCGAGTCACTTGAAATGGGACCCACATCTCAGCCAAAGTTCGCCCTTTCCTGCCGATAGCACTTTGCCTCACCTGTCCGAGCGTCTCGCCATGGCCGTTGAACTGTCCGCCGATCAAATCCGCCGGGTGCTGCAAGGCATCAGCGTGCCGCCGCAGCCGCAGATCATGGTCGATCTGCAGATGGAGCAGGTCATGCCGGTGCCCGACCTCAAGGCCATCGCCCGATTGATCAGCCAGGACCCGGGGCTCTCCGGCGCGCTGCTGAAGATCGTCAATTCGCCGTACTTCGGCCTGACCAACCGCATCGCCTCCATCCAGCAGGCGGTCAACCTGCTCGGCTGCGACTCGGTGATCAACCTGATCAACGCCCAGTCGATCAAGGGCGAGATGAGCGACGAGACCATCGTCACCCTCAATCGCTTCTGGGACAGCGCGCAGGACGTGGCCATGGCCTGCCTGACCCTGGCCAAGCGCATCGGCTACCAGGCGCCGGACGAGGCCTACGCACTGGGGCTGTTCCACAACTGCGGTATTCCGCTGATGCTCAAGCGCTTCCCCGGTTACATGGCGGTGCTGGAGGAAGCCTACGCCAGTACCGGCGAGGGCCAGCGCATCGTCGACATCGAGAACCGCGTGCTCAGCACCAACCACGCGGTGGTCGGTTACTTCACCGCCAAGTCGTGGAACCTGCCGCTGTACCTGTGCGATGCCATCGCCAATCACCACAACGCGTTGTCCTTGTTCTCCGACGACTCCGGGCGTGACGCGCCGATCAAGACGCTGCTGGCGATCCTCAAGATGGCCGAACACATCTGTGCCTGTCATCGCGTGCTGGGCGGTCAGCCCGAGGACCACGAGTGGGACAGCGTCTCGCGCCTGGTGCTCGACTATGTCGGCCTGTCGGATTACGACTTCGTCTGCCTGAAGGAAAGCATTCGCGAACTGGGCGTGGGCTGACGCTCCGGCGCCGGCCTGCTAAGGTCGGCATCCCTTCGCTGTAACCGTATCTCGCCATGCCCGAACTTCCCGAAGTCGAAACCACCCGCCGTGGCATCGAGCCGCATCTGGTCGGCCAGCGCGTCAGCCGCGTGCTGGTGCGTGATCGTCGCCTGCGCTGGCCGATTCCGGAGGATCTCGACGTGCGTCTGTCCGGCCAGCGCATCGAGGCCGTCGAGCGGCGCGCCAAGTACCTGCTGATCCGCGCCGAGAGCGGCACGCTGATCGTCCATCTCGGCATGTCCGGCAGCCTGCGTCTGGTGGATGCGGCATCGCCCGCGGCCAAGCATGAGCACGTCGACATCCTGCTGGAGTCCGGTCAGGCCCTGCGCTACACCGATCCGCGGCGCTTCGGCGCGATGCTCTGGAGCGACGAGCCGCTGGCGCATGTACTGCTGGCCAGCCTCGGGCCCGAGCCGCTGGGCGAGGACTTCGATGGCGACCGGCTGTATCGGCTGTCGCGCGGGCGCAGCATGGCGGTCAAGCCGTTCATCATGGACAACGCGGTGGTGGTGGGCGTCGGCAACATCTATGCGAGCGAGGCGCTGTTCGCCGCCGGGATCGATCCGCGGCGGCCGGCCGGCAGCATCTCGCGGGCGCGCTATCTGAAGCTCGGCGAGGAGATCCGCCGCATCCTGGCCATGGCCATCGAGCGCGGTGGCACCACGCTGCGCGATTTCGTCGGTGGCGATGGCAAGCCCGGTTACTTCCAGCAGGAGCTGTTCGTCTATGGCCGTGGCGGAGAGTTCTGCAGGAACTGCGGTGGCACATTGCGCGAGATTCGCCTCGGTCAGCGCGCCAGTGTCTACTGCGGTCGCTGCCAACGCTGAGGCGGCGCAACTGCGCGCGCGTTGACGGCGTTCACGCCCCGCGGGCCCTGGCCGCTGCTATAGTGGCCGCCACAACTAAAATTGCCGCGTTTCGCACAGCTGAAGGACCACACCATGAATCTGTTCCGCTCCACCGCTGCTGTCTTGGCTCTGACCACTGGCCTGCTGGCAATGCCGGCGCACGCGGAATCGGTCCCGCAGAACGCCAGCGGCGATCCGATGTACACCGTCGAGGCTCCGAAGGCCTACTCCATGATCGGTGACCTGGTCATCGCCCGCCCGCTGCTGATCGGCGCGACCGTGCTGGGCGCCGCCGCTTTCGTCGTCAGCCTGCCGTTCACCGCGCTGGGCGGCAATGTCGGTGAGGCGGGCAAGGCGCTGGTGGTCGAGCCGGGCAAGGCAGCCTTCGTACGCTGCCTGGGCTGCACCACCAGCGGCTACAACGCACAGAATTGACCGGCATCATCCGCACCGCGACTGGCAGGCGCTGAGCCTTCCGATCGCGGTGCCGCTGCAGTAGGCTTCGCCTCCCCAGTTCATCTATCCGCGCGAAGCCATCTTGAAACCTTCCTTCTTCAAGATCCTCCTGCCCCTCGCGGGCGTATTGCTGCTGTCCTGGTCGTTCTGGGCCAGCAGCGGCTGGCTCGAACTCTGCGCGGGGCTGGCGCTGTTCCTGTTCGGCATGCAGTGCCTCGAGGAGGGCCTGCGTCAGCTGGCCGGCAGCACGCTCGAGCAACTGCTCGCCCGCAGTACCGCGACCCCGTTCAAGGGACTGATGTTCGGCGTCAGCGGCACCATGCTGCTGCAGTCCAGCACGCTGGTATCGCTGCTCACCATCGCCTTCATCAGTACCGGGCTGATCAAGCTCGCCGGCGGTATCGCCATCCTGTTCGGCGCCAACCTGGGGTCCACCACCGGCATCTGGCTGCTGGCGCTGGCCGGCCAGAACGTCAGCCTGAGCCCGCTGGCCTTGCCGCTGCTGGTCTTCGGGGTGCTGGCCAGCTTCAGCGGAGACAAGGGCAAGGCGGCCGGGCGCATCGTGCTCGGTATCGCCTTCATCTTTCTCGGTATCGATCAGATCAAGACCGGTTTTTCCAGCTTCGGCGGCATGGACCTGTCGCAGTATCACGCCGGCGGGCTGACCGGCCAGCTGCTGTTCGTCGGCATCGGCCTGCTCGCCACCGTGGTCCTGCAATCGAGCCACGCAACGCTGATGCTGACCCTGACCGCGTTGGCCGCCGGTCAGCTGGATCTGACTCAGGCGCTGGCCACCGCCATCGGTGCGAACGTCGGCACCAGCGTCACCACCGCCTTTGTCGGCTCGCTGGGCGGTAACCGCAGCGGCCAGCGCCTGGCCCTGGCGCATGTGCTGTTCAATGTCACGACCGCCATCCTGGCGATCGCACTGCTGGTGCCCCTGGCCTGGCTGGTGCAGTGGCTGGTCGCGCCGCTGGGGTTGGGCGAGAACCGGCTGATTCAGCTGGCGCTGTTCCACAGCCTGTTCAACGGCATGGGCGTGCTGCTCTTCTGGCCCTGGCAGACGCAGCTGGCAAACGTCCTGCTGCGCGTGCTGCCGGAGCGGGCCGAGCCGACGGTGCTGATCACCGAGCTGACGCCAACGCCGGCGGATGGCGTGACCCATGCGCGCTATCTCAATGAGCGGGCACTGGATTCGGCCGATGCCGCGGCCAGCGCGGTGGCTCAGGAGCTGCAGCACCTGGCACGCCTGAGCCTGGAGGTGATCTGTCATGCCCTCTACCTGCCGGTCGAGCAGCTGCGTCAGCAGGGCCGGGTCGACGAAGCGCTGCTGCATGCCCGTCCCGAAGCCCAGGCGCTGGACGCCGAACATCTGTACCAGCGCCATATCAAGGGCGTGTATTCCGATCTGCTGACGTTCATGGGCCGCCTGGAGCTGCCGCTGGACGAGAGCCATCAGGCATTCTGGGTGAACTGCCAGGTCGCCGCGCTGCAGCTGGTGGATGCGGTCAAGGATGCCAAGCACCTGCAGAAGAACCTTGGCCTGTACCTGCGCCAGGACGATTCCGCCGCGCGCCAGGCCTATGTCGAACTGCGCCGGCAGCTGCTGGAATCGCTACGGGAAATTCGCGCGCTGAATCACTCCGAGCTGCCCGATGAGCTCTGGCGCGAGCGGCTGAACTGGCTGGACGAACGTGCCGCACACTTCGACGCCGAGTTTCGCCGGCGGCTGTTCGAGTCGATCCGCAATCACAAGCTGGACGGCCTGCAGACCAGCTCGCTGATGAACGACCTGGGCTATGCCAGCCGCATCATCCAGAGCCTGCGCAACGCCCTGCTGCTGGGTGAGGGCCACGAGCTGACGCGTCAGCTGCGGCAGCTGGCGGCGGACGACGGCCCGGTCATTGTGCAGCCGTGATCGGCTGGCGCCGTGCGGGTACCTTCAGCGCGCGGCCGATGCCGCGCGGGTCGCTGGCCGCTTCGACCTTGCCGCTCGGTTTGTGCCAGTAGAGCACCTGCTGGTTGCCGTAGTCCCGCTCGATCAGCCTGGGCTGGTGGCCGCGGGCACGTAGCGCGTCCAGCTGGGCTGCGCTGAAGGCATCGGCCTCGTACTGCAGCACGTCCGGCAGGTACTGATGGTGGTAGCGCGGCGCTGCCGGCCAGGCCTGCACCGGCTCGCCGTCCAGATAGGACAGGGCCGAGAGCAGCACCATGCTGGGAATGCGACTGCCGCCGGGGGTGCCGAAAGCGGTGAATTCCTCGCGGCTCTCGATAAAGGTCGGGCTCATGCTCGACAACGGCCGCTTGCCCCCGGCGATGGCGTTGGCGCTGCTGCCTTCCAGACCGTAGGCGTTGCTGCCGTCGATGTCGGCGGCGAAATCGTCCATCTCGTCGTTGAGCAGTACCCCGGTGCCGGGCACGGTGAAGGCGGCGCCAAACATCATGTTCAGCGACAGCGTCGCCGCCACCGCATTGCCTTCGGCATCGATCACGGCGAAATGCGTGGTGTGCTCGCCCTCGCGCCAGCGTGGTGCCGGTGGCAGGTCGCTGCTCGGAGTGGCGCGCTCGCGGTCGATGGCGGCCGCCAGCTGGTCCAGGTAGCGCGTGGACAACAGCCGCTCGATCGGTGCGGCGACGAAATCGGGATCGCCCAGCAGCCCGCGGTCACGGTAGGCGCGACGCAATGCCTCGACCACCAGGTGGCTGCGCTGCAGCGGTTCGGCCTCACGCCAGGCGAGGCGTTCGAGGATGCCCAGGCTCTGCGCGAGGATCACCCCGCCGGCCGAGGGCGGCGGCGCACCGATCAGCTCGCGGCCATCGGCCAGGGCGAAACGCAGGGGCTCGCGCTCCACGGTGCGGTAGTCGGCCAGGTCCTCCAGCGACCAGATGCCGCCGGCCGCACGTACGCCCTGGACCAGCTTCTGTGCCAGTTCGCCGCGATAGAAGCCGTCACGGCCGTTGCTGGCGAGTCGCTCCAGGGTTTGCGCCAGTTCCGGCTGGCGCAGCAGATGACCTTCGGCCGGAAGATCGCCTTCGTCGAGAAACAGCCGCGCACTCTCGGGATCGTCACGCAGTGCGGCCAGGCGCCAGCTGGCGCGCTGGCGGTACACCGCATCCACCTCGAAGCCGTCGCGGGCCAGGGCGATAGCGGGTGCCAGGGTCGTCTTGAGCGGCAGGCGACCGCGTTTTTCGGCGAGCTCGACCAGTGCCGCTGGCGTGCCGGGAATCGCCGCGGCCAGCGGGCCGTTCAGCGAGAGTTCGCGCTGGATCTTGCCTTCGCGCAGATACATGTCCGGCGTGGCGGCGCTAGGCGCTCGCTCGCGGGCGTCGAGAAACACATGACGGGCCGGCTCGGCGGCCTCGCGCAGCAGAAAGAAGCCACCGCCGCCGAGCCCGGAGCCGTAGGGTTCGACCACGGCCAACGCGGCGCTCACCGCGACGGTGGCGTCGAAGGCGTTGCCGCCTGCTTCGAGGATCTGTCGGCCGACTTCGCTGGCCAGGGGGTGGGCGGTGGCAACGGCGCCGTTGTCGAGCGGGCTGGCCTGGACGCTGCAGGCCAGCAACAGCAGGGCGGCGAACCAGCCGTGGAGCACCTTGAACAGGAGCGTCCGCCGGGTCGGTTGCCACCAGCGCATCACGCCTTGCCGGTGATGATCAGGTACTTCTGCATCAGTTCGTCCTTGCTCTCGACGTTGTTCTCGTCGAGCGGAATGCAGTCTACCGGGCAAACCTGCTGGCACTGCGGTTCGTCGTAGTGGCCGACGCACTCGGTGCAGAGGTTGGGGTCGATGACGTAGATCTCCTCGCCCTGGGAGATGGCGCTGTTCGGGCACTCCGGCTCGCAGACATCGCAGTTGATGCAGTCATCGGTGATTTTCAGGGACATCCAGCGAACTCCTGCCGTGGCTCGAACCACGGCACAGCTAAATTACGACGGCCAATTGTGCCGCATCGACGCTCGGCGTGCACTCGACGCAGGGCCGACGGCGGCCCTCAGTTCTGGCCGAAGCGCGTCTTGAGCGCCTGCATCACGGCCGGATGCACGAACTTCGAAACGTCGCCCTGGAGCGAGGCGATCTCGCGCACCAGGGTCGAGGAAATGTAGGAGTACTTTTCCGACGGCGTGAGGAACAGGCTTTCGACGTCCGGGGCCAGCTGCCGGTTCATGTTGGCCAGCTGGAATTCGTATTCGAAGTCGGACACCGCGCGCAGGCCGCGCAGCAGGATGTTGGCCTGCTGTTCCTTGACGAAGTGGGCAAGCAGGGTCGAGAAGCCGATGACCTTCACGTTCGGCAGGTGCTTGGTCACTTCACGGGCCAGCTCCACGCGTTGCTCCAGCGGGAACAGCGGGTTCTTCTTCGGGTTGGCCGCCACGGCGATGATGACCTCATCGAACAGCCGCGAGGCACGTTCCACCAGATCGGCGTGGCCCATGGTGATGGGATCGAAGGTTCCCGGATACAACACTCGATTCATCGCGGCGTCCTGACGCATGCGTGGGGGTGTGGATGGTAGCGGCTCGGTATCGGCAGCGTAAAGTCTGAATGGCCATGCGGCGATCTGCCGCGAATGCGAGGCAATCTCAGGACTTGTGCAGGCGATCACCCAACTGCGTTGCCAGCTTCGCGCACAGGGCGTAGATCGACAGCTGCGGGTTGGCGCCGACGCTGGTGGGAAACAGCGACCCGTCGTGAATGGACAGATTGCGCAGCTGATGGTGCCGGCCGAGGCTGTCGGTTACCGCCTGGCTTGGGTCCTCGCCCATGGCGCAACCGCCCATGACGTGGGCGCTGCCGAGGCGGGTGCGGTACGGCGCGAGGTCGAGACGCTCGATCAGTTCGCGGGCCGCGCGGGGCGTCTTCACGTAGCGGGCGTCGGCATGCAGCGGCAGTACGGCGCGCGCACCCGCGGCGAACTGGATCTCGGCCATGCTCAGAAAAGCGCGGCGGATACCGTTCCAGGCATAGTCGGTCATGCGGTAGTCGAGCACTGGGCTGCCGTCGCTGCGCAGCTCGACCGTGCCCTCGGCGCTGTCCGGATGAAAGCCGTCGCGCTGCAGGGCGATCATCGCGTGGGTGTGCGGCAGCGCGGCCATGCGCTGCGCGTTCTCCGAGCCGAAATCGCCGAGCAGGGTGGCCGCGAGCGCGGGATGGATGGGCGGCACTTCGAGCTTGTAGCCCGCCGGCCCGGCAGCCCCGTCGCGCCACTGGAAGTGATCCGAATAGATCGATTGCGGTGCGCCGCTGAAGGCGTCGATGCGCTCATCGAATTGCGCCGCGCAGAAGTTGGTCAGGTGCAGGAAGGTGCGCTTGCCGACGCGCTGGTGTGGGTCGGGCACCTCCGAGCGCAGCAGCAACCCCGGCGTGTTGATGCCGCCGCCGGCGAGGATGTAGTGCCGGGCGATGACCCGGATGCGCCGGCCGGTGGGCGCCACGCAGCGCTCGTCCATGCCCAGGCAGTCGAGCCCGATCACCTGCTCGCCACGCACCTGCAGGCGCTCGGCCCGTGCGAAATAGAGCAGTTCGCCGCCCTTGTCCAGCAGCGCCGGAATGCTGGTGACCAGCATCGACTGCTTGGCATTGGTCGGGCAGCCCATGCCGCAGTAGCCCAGGTTCCAGCAGCCGCGCACGTTGCGCGGGATCACCGCCCAGTGATAGTCGAGCCGTTCGCAGCCGCGCCTGAGCACCTGGTTGTTGGCGTTCGGCGGCACTGCCCAGGGTGCCACGCCCAGGCGCTGCTCCATGCGTTCGAACCAGGGTTGCAGCGCTTCGGCCGAAAGCCCGCTGACGCCGTGCTCGCGGGCCCAGTGCTGCAGGGTCTGCGCTGGGGTGCGGAAACTCGAGGTCCAGTTCACCAGCGTGGTACCGCCCACCGCACGGCCTTGCAGGATCGTGATGGCGCCGTCCTTGCTGGTGCGGCCGATGGCTTCCTGATAGAGCGAGCGGTAGGCCCGGGCTTCCTGCATGTCGAAGTCGCGGCTGGTGCGCAGCGGGCCTTCCTCGATCAGCAGCACCTTGAAACCGGCGGCGCTGAGGATTTCCGCGCTGGTGGCGCCGCCCGCGCCGCTGCCGACGATGGCGATATCGGCTTCCAGCGTCAGGTCCTGCTGCAGGCGCGAGCCGTCATGGGTGGTCCAGCCACGGGCGAGGCCTTCGGCGAAGAGATCGGGAACGGGCACGGCGGCCTCCTTGGTCAGACGGCCGGTGGCCCGGGATAGCCGCAGTGCGCCCAGGAAGCCGGGCAGGCGTACCAGGCCATGAGGATCATCTGCAGCAGCGAGGCATGCCCCTGGCGCAGCAGGGCCAGCGAGCTGTTCTGCCAACGGTTCAGGAACGCCCGCAGTTCGTCATCCGAGGCCTGGCGCCAGTCGCCCCAGATGCCAGTGAGCGGACCACGGGTCAGGGGTTGGGTAAGCACATCGAACAACTGGCGTACCTGTGCCGCCAGCGCCGGCGAAAGATGGTGCAGGCCCTGATCCAGGCTGGTCAGACTGGCGGCCGCCGCTTGCGGCATTTCGGCCAGTGGCACCGACCCCTCCAGCAACAACGGAATCAGGCGATGTAGCATCGGCAGGTCGCTCTTGCGCAGCACGGCGAAGCCGCTGGCGGGAACGGCAACTGTCGCCCCGGCGCAGCGGCCTAGCAGTCCGCCAGCGGCCAGGATGGTGCTGCCGAGCAGCCCGACCTTGAGCAGGGTGCGGCGGTTCATGGCGAGGTCGTGCATGCGTGGCGTCGCGTTTCAGCGGATGAACAGAGCGTAGATCAGCTTCTGCCACCACTTGCCGTAGGGTGGATAGACCAGCCGAGCGGCGTTGAAGCGCTGCTTGGCGAAAACGCTCTTGGCCTTGCTGAAGGTCAGGAATCCTTCGTGCCCGTGGTAATGGCCCATGCCGGAAGGGCCGATGCCGCCAAAGGGCAGATCGTCCTGGGCGACGTGCAGCAGGGTGTCGTTCAGGCAGACCCCGCCCGAATGCGTCGAGTCCAGAACCCGCTGCTGTTCGGGCCGGTCGTAGCCGAAGTAGTAAAGCGCCAGCGGCCGCGGCCGGGCATTGACGTAGGCCAGCGCCTCGTCCAGCTCGTCGTAGGGAATGATCGGTAGCAGCGGGCCGAAGATCTCCTCGTGCATCACCCGCATGTGCTCGTTGACCTCGAGCAGCAGGCAGTGCGGCATGCGCCGCTGCTGCGCCTCGGTGAACAGCGGCACGACCTGGGCGCCCTTGGCGCGGGCATCGTCGAGGTAGTCCTGCAATCGTGCCAGCTGACGCGCATTGATGATTGCGGTGTAGTCGGGGTTGTCCGCAAGGCTCGGATACAGACGCTGTACCGCTTCACGATAGGCGTCGACGAAGCCCTCGAGGCGGGCCCGCGGTACCAGCACATAGTCCGGCGCGACGCAGGTCTGCCCGGCATTCATGCATTTGCCGAAGGCGATGCGCTCGGCAGCATCGGCCAGCGGCACCGTGGCCGAGACGATGGCGGGCGACTTTCCGCCCAGCTCGAGGGTGACCGGGGTGAGGTTGTCCGCAGCGGCACGCATCACGTCACGGCCGACAGATGTCGCGCCGGTGAACAGCAGATGGTTGAAGGGCAGGCGGGCAAAGGCGCGGCCGACCTCCACGTCGCCGAGCACCACCGCCACCTGATCCTCGGGGAACACCTGCGCGAGCAGCGTCTTCAGCAGCTGACCGGTGGCCGGTGTCGACTCGCTCATCTTCAGCATCACGCGATTGCCGGCCGCGAGCGCGCCGATCAGCGGGCCGATGGCCAGGTAGAGCGGGTAGTTCCACGGCACGATGATCCCCACCACCCCCAGCGGTTGGTAGACCACCCGCGCGCTGGCCGGCTGGAAAGCCAGGCCGACCCGACGCCGCGACGGTTTCATCCAGCGCCGCAGATGTCGGCAGGCGTAACGGATGCCATGCAGGCTGGGCATGATTTCCGCCAGCAGGGTTTCGTCGGCCGAGCGATGGCCGAAATCCGTGCTGATGGCCTCGATCAGTGCCGGCTGGTGGGTTGCCAGCACATCGCGCAGCGCGTCCAGCCAGCGCACGCGGTCTTCCTCCGAAGGCATGGGCGCGGCGAGAAAGGCCGAGCGTTGACGCTGGAACAGAGCCTCCATGGCGGCAAGCGCCTGCGGGATGTCGGCGGACATGGAGGCTCCTCAAGAAAGATGGCTGGGAGATTTCTAGAGTAATTGCTCTAATCTGTCAACGAGACGTGCTTGCCCGGCCGCTGGCGTGTACCGTTGCCCCTTCGCTCCATCGCCGAGACCCCGCCACCCATGGCACCCCGAGCCAAGACCCGCGATCGCATCATCGAAGCCAGCCTGGCGCTGTTCAATGCCCAGGGCGAACGCACCGTCACCACCAACCACATCGCCGCGCACCTGGGTATCTCGCCGGGCAACCTCTACTACCACTTCGCCAACAAGCAGGCGATCGTCGCCGAGCTGTTCGGCCGGTATGAGGCGCGGGTCGACCAGTTCCTGCGCCTGCCGCCAGCACGGCCAATGCAGGTCGAGGACAAGGCGCTTTACCTTGAGGCGCTGCTCGGCGCGATGTGGGATTACCGTTTTTTGCATCGGGACCTGGAGGGCTTGCTCGACGCCGATGCCGAGTTGGCGCAACGCTACGCAGGCTTTGCCGCACGTTGCCTGCAGCACGCCCGGGCGATCTACCAGGGGTTCGTCGAGGCGGGCATCCTCGAAATGGATGGCGAGCAGACCGAGGCGCTGGCCCTCAACGCCTGGATCGTGCTCACCTCCTGGATCCGCTTCCTTGCCACGGTCGGCGCCGGCGCGGGTCAGCTCGATCCGGTACAGATGCGGCGGGGCATCTATCAGGTGCTGGCGCTGGAAAGCGGCTTCGTCGCGAGCGGCGCCCGCGAGGCGGTGGCTGCCTTGCAACGTCAGTACTTCGTCGCGCTGGATGCGCTGCTGCCGACGACGGATGCCTGACCGGGCCCGGGCTCGCCCAGCCATTGCGGAATGCGCCGCTCCAGGTAGTAGCGAGGGCGGCGTGGCGTGCCTTCGACAAAGCCGACATGACCGCCGCGGCGGTGCAACTCCAGGGAGGTGCTCGCGGACAGTTCGGCCGGTTCCGGCACGCTGTGGCGGAACACGAAAGGGTCGTCCTCGGCCTGGATCAGCAGGGTCGGCGTGGTGATCGTCGGCAGGTAGTAGCGGCTGGAGGCACGGCGATAGTAGTCGTGGGCGTCGCTGTAGCCGTGCAGCGGTGCGGTGAAGCGGCCGTCGAAGTCCCAGAAGGTGCGCATGCCCTGCAGCGGACCCAGGCGCTGCAGGGCGCCCAGGTGCTCGATCAGGCCTTCATGCTGGAAACGCTGCTGCTTGTCCTTCACATAGGCGACCATGGCCTTCATGAAGTGCGCCTGGTAGACGCGGGAGAAACCCAGGCCGATGCGATCGGCGCACTGGTCCAGGCGAAACGGCACCGACACCGCGACCGCCTTGCGCAGCGGGCTGCCGATGCCGCTTTCGCCCAGGTACTTGAGCAGCACGTTGCCACCCAACGAGTAGCCGACCGCATACAGCGGTGCCAGCGGGCGCTTGGCCTGCAGATGGCCGATGACTTCGGCAAGGTCGTCGCTGGCGCCGGAGTGGTAGGCGCGCGGCAACAGGTTCGGCTCGCCCGAGCAGCCGCGCCAGTTGATGGCGACGCTGGCCCAGCCGCGCGCGGCCAGTTGCTGCTGCAGGCCGAGCACATAGAGCGAACTGGACGAGCCGGTCAGCCCGTGCAACACCAGCACCAGCGGCGCCGAAGCCTCGTGCGGGCCGTGCCAGTCCAGATCGATGAAATCGCCGTCGGCCAGCCACAGCCGTTCGCGCTGGCGGGCCAGGCGCGGCGCGCGGCGAAAGAACGGGTTCCACAGGGTCTGCAGGTGCGGGCCTGGCAGCCACCACGCCGGTTGGAAAGGGTCGGACACGTTCGCTCGGATTCCTCTGTTTAAGCGCGACGTTAGAGCGCTGCCCGGCGGAAGAAAAGCGCCATGCAGGGGCTGAATGGTGCTGGCCGGGCGGCGGCGTATGCCTTTGGAGATATGGTCAGCGCCACGCGGGCGGTGGACAGTGGGCGCCGGTATACCCATCTGGACCAAACCATGACCCTGACCCCCTTCGACCAACTGCTGGCGGCTGCGCGCCAGGAGCGTGAACCGCAGCGCCTGCTGTTCGTCTTCGTCAGCGCCGAACTGCCTGCCGATGCCACCGAGGCCGAGCGGCAGCGCTTCGAGGAAAACGGCGGCGGCTCGCTAAAGCCGGTGCTCTGCGTCGACAAGCTGCCCGAGGAACTGCGCGATTTCGCTGCCCTGCGCGAGGAGTCCGCACGTACCGGCGTGGCCTGGGACCTGCTGTTCGCCGCTGCGCTGCCCGGCCATGCCGGCATCACGCCCAGCTCCGACGAGGCCGAGCAGCCGTTGAAGATGATGGTCGGCTCGATCGAGACCGGCAATATCGGGCGCTTTCTCGCCTTCGATCGCCACGGGCAGACCGTCGACTTCTACTGAGTGGCGGTTGGCTCGCTGGGGCCCTGGCGTTCCCACAGGGCATAGAACACCTTGCCGGCCTTCTTCTCCCGATGCAGTCGCCAGTTGCCGGGCAGGCCGAGGCTGGAAGGCGGCGCTTCGCTTTCGGTGTAGACCCAGGCGTGCGCGGCCAGCCAACCCTTGCCTTCGAGCAGCTCGCAGGCCGGCTGCAGCAGGTTCCTGTTGAACGGCGGGTCGAGAAAGACCAGGTCGAAGGGCGCCGGCGTCTGGCTGTCCAGATAGCGCAGGGCGTCGCTCTGCAGCAGCTGGCCGTGGCCGCAGTTGAGAGTGTCCAGGTGCTTGCGCAGGCTGGCGATGGCGTTGGCGTTCACGTCCAGCGCCAGGGCCATGCTGGCGCCACGCGACAGCGCCTCCAGATAGAGCGCGCCGCTGCCGGTGAACGGGTCGAGCACCCGCGCGCCCGAAAGGTAGGGCGCCAGCCAGTTGAACAGGGTTTCGCGGACCCGGTCCGGCGTCGGCCGCAGGCCTTCGGCATCGGGGAAGCTGAAGCGGCGCGAGCGCCATTCGCCGCCGATGATGCGCAACTGGCCCTGGCCGCCATGGGCGCTGGGGCGAATGGGTGGATTGGCCATCAATGCTCCGGAACGCCGCTGGGCTGTTCGATTGGTTTTTCGCTGGGCGGCGGCAGCGGTTGCTGCGCGACGCTGGGCCCGGCTGTGACGATGACGAAGGCATCTTCCTGCAGGTGCTTGTTCATCGCGTTCTTGACCTGTTCGACCGTCAGCGCCTGGATTTCGCCCATGAAGTCTTCCAGGTAGGTCAGCGGCAGGCCGTAGAAGCCGATGCTGCCGAGCTGGCCGACGATATCGGCGTTACTGGCGGTGGACAGCGGGAAACTGCCGGCGATCTCGCGCTTGCTGCGCTCCAGCTCGGCCTCGGTCGGGCCTTCGGCGAGGTAATCGCGTACCAGCTGCTGCACCAGTTCCAATGCGCCATCGGTGAGTTCGGCGCGGGTCTGCATGCTGATCATGAACGGTCCTTCGGCGCGCATCGGGCTGAAGCCGGAATAGATGCCGTAGGTCAGGCCGCGCTTCTCCCGTACTTCTTCCATCAGTCGCGTACCGAAACCGCCACCGCCGAGGATTTGATTGCCCAGATAAAGCGCCGCATAGTCCGGATGGCCACGAGGGATGCCGAGCTGGGCCAGCATCAGGTGGCTCTGGTTGGAGGGGAAGTCGATGTGGTGCTTGCCGGCCGCGGGTGGTTGGGGCGAGGGCGTCGTCGGCAGTGCCGGACCTTGTGGCAGCGCGGCGGAAACCTGGGCGGCGAGTGCTTCGGCTTCCTCACGGGAAAGGTCGCCGACCAGCGCGATCACCGCATTTCCAGCCGCGTAGGCACGGGCATGGAAGTCGCGCAGCTGCTCGACGCCGATCGCCGGAATCGACTCGGGCGTGCCTTCGCTGGGGTGGGCGTAGGGGTGATTGCCATATAGCTGGGCGAACAGCTCCAGGCTGGCCAGCTTGCCGGGGTTCTGCTTCTGGAATTCGAAGCCGGCCAGCAGCTGGTTCTTGATCCGCTGCAGCGAGTCCTCGGGGAAGGTCGGCTGGCCGATGACCTGATTGAACAGCGCCAGTGCCGGCTCGCGCTTGTCCGGCGCGCTCAGGCTGCGCAGGCTGACCACCGCCATGTCGCGGTAGGAGCCGTTGCCGAAGTCTGCGCCGAGGCCTTCGAAACCACGGGCGATGGCGCTGACGTCCTTGCCTTCGACGCCCTCGTTGAGCATGGCATTGGTCAGCAGCGCCAGGCCGGGTACGTCACCGTCCTGGCTGCTGCCGGCGGAGAAGGTCAGGCGCAGGTCGAACATCGGCAGCTCGCGAGCCTCGACGAACAGCACCTTGGCACCTTCGGCGGTCTGCCAGCTCTGGATGTCCAGTTTGCGTCGGGCCAGCGGCTGGTCGCTCAGTTCGCTGAGGGACTCGAGGCGGGGTTTCTCCGCTGCCGTGGCCGCTTCGCTCGCTACGGCGGGTTGGGCGGCCTCGCGGGCCACGTCCTGTTTCACTGGTTCGCCGGGGCGCGGCAGGGCGGTGGAGCCTTCATCGCAGCCCGCCAGGCCGAAGCTGGCCGCCAGCAGCAGGCCGAGCAGGCCGTTGCGCAGGGCTTTGCAATCACTCATCTCGGGCTTCCTCGGGCAGAACATGGGCGACGCTCAGGCGCGAGCGGGTGAAATAGCTGCGCGCAGCCTGCTGGATGTCTTCGGGTGTGACGGCCTCGAGCGCCGCCAGCTCCTCGTCCATCAGCCGCCAGGACAGGCCGACGGTTTCCAGCTTGCCGATGGTGGTGGCCTGCTGGGTGATGGAATCGCGCTCGTAGACCAGCCCGGCGATGACCTGGGCGCGAACCCGCTCGAGTTCGTCCGCCGAGGGTGGCGCCTCCTTGAGCGCGTCCAGTTCCCGCCAGAGACCGGCTTCGACTTCTTCCAGGGAGCGGCCTTTCTGCATGTTCGGCGCGGCGCTCAGGACAAACAGGCTGTCGCCGCGGGCGTAGGCGTCGTACCAGGCCGAGGCGCTGGTCACCAGCTCCTCGCCGCGTTCCAGCCGCTCCGGCAGACGTGCGCTGTAGCCACCGTCGAGCAGGGCGGAGATCAACCGCAGCGCGTGCACCTGGCGGGCGTTCTCCTCGGTCGCGAGACTGGGGGCGTTGAACGCCATCAGCAATGTCGGCAACTGCGTCCTCACGTGCAGCCTGAGGCGGCGCTCGCCCGGCTCGTCCAGTTCCAGCGGCCGCTTGGCCGTCGGCACCTCGCGCCGTTCGATGCCGCCGAAGAAACGCTCGGCCAGCCCGCGTACCTCGTCGGCCGTCACGTCGCCGACCACCACCAGGGTGGCATTGTTCGGCGCATACCATTGCTCGTACCAGGCACGCAGCTCTTCGGCCTGCATGCGATTGAGGTCATCCATCCAGCCGATGGTCGGGTTGCGGTAGCCGCTGGCCGGATAGGCGATGGTCTTGAAGCGCTCATAGGCCAGCGAGCTGGGCTTGTCGTCGGTGCGCAGGCGGCGTTCTTCCTTGATCACTTCGATCTCGCGGGCGAACTCTTCTGGCGGCAGCTTGAGGCTGGCCAGGCGATCGGCTTCGAGTTCGAAGGCCACGGCCAGACGGTCGCGGGCCAGCACCTGGTAGTAGGCGGTGTAGTCGTCGCTGGTGAAGGCGTTTTCCTCGGCGCCCAGCTCACGCAGGATGCGCGAGGCTTCGCCGGCGTCGAGCTTGCGGCTGCCCTTGAACATCATGTGTTCGAGGGCATGGGACAGGCCTGTCTGGCCGGCGGTCTCGTAGCTGGAGCCGACCTTGTACCAGAGCTGGGAAACCACCACCGGGGCGCGGTGATCCTCGCGAACGATCACCTTCAGGCCATTGTCGAGGAAGAACTCGTGAGTCGGCTGGTTGTCTGCTGCAGCCACTAGCGGCAGATAGAGCGCTCCGAGCAGCAGGGCGGCGGCGCGGCGTAACGTCAGAGGCATAGTCGGGACTCGTCCAGGTTGGTGCCCGCCACGGTGGATGGCAGGGCGGCGACACGGCAGCCATGGTAATGGCCGGCGCGGGTCAGGCAAAGCCGGGGCATCCGTACAGCCGGCTCGGTCGCAGTGCCGCGCTTAGCGCACCTGCTTGGCGAGGTGCTAGGATAGGACCCATTTTGAGGCCGGCAGCCTGGCTGCCGGCGTTTCGCATCCTTGAGAATACCTTCTCCATGTTTGGTTCCAACGACGACAAGAAGACGCCGGCCGAGCCCGGCGAGAAGAAAGGCCTGTTCGGCTGGCTGCGCAAGAAGCCCCAGCCCGCTTCGGCAGAGCAGCCGGCCACCGAGCCTCAAGCGGACAGCGAACCGGTCGAGCAGACCGTGGCGAATGTCGAAACGCCTGCCGCCACGCCGCGGCACGAGGAGCCTCGCGCCGTCGAGGCCGATCTGCAGCCGACCGAGGTGATCGAGTCGCCGCTGCCAGAGCCTGTACCCGAACCCGAACCCGAACCCGAACCCGAGCCGTTATCTGCCCCGGTCGTTGCGGCCACGCCGGAAGCGCCGGCCAAGCTCGGCTTCTTCGCTCGCCTGCGCCAGGGTCTGTCGAAGACCAGCGCCAGCATAGGCGAAGGCATGGCCAGCCTGTTCCTCGGCAAGAAGGCCATCGACGACGATCTGCTCGACGAACTGGAAACCCGCCTGCTGACCGCCGACGTCGGCGTCGAGGCGACCACCGCGATCATGCAGAACCTCACCCGGCGCGTCTCGCGCAAGGAGCTGGCCGACAGCGGCGCGCTCTACACCGCGCTGCAGGAGGAGCTCGTCGGCCTGCTCAAGCCGGTCGAGCAGCCGCTGGCGATCGATGCCGGCAAGCGTCCCTACGTGATCCTGGTGGTCGGCGTGAACGGCGTCGGCAAGACCACTACCATCGGCAAGCTGGCCAAGAAACTGCAACTCGACGGCAAGAAGGTCATGCTCGCCGCCGGTGACACCTTCCGCGCCGCAGCGGTGGAGCAGCTGCAGGTGTGGGGCGAGCGCAACGGCATCCCGGTGATCGCCCAGCACACCGGCGCGGATTCCGCCTCGGTGATCTTCGATGCCGTGCAGGCCGCCAAGGCACGCGGCATCGACGTGCTGATCGCCGACACCGCCGGCCGCCTGCACACCAAGGACAACCTGATGGAAGAGCTGAAGAAGGTCCGCCGAGTGATGGGCAAGCTCGACGAGTCGGCGCCACATGAGGTGCTGCTGGTGCTCGATGCCGGTACCGGACAGAACGCCATCAACCAGACCCGCCAGTTCAACCAGGCGGTCGAGCTGACCGGGCTTGCGCTGACCAAGCTCGACGGCACCGCCAAGGGCGGCGTGATCTTCGCCCTGGCCAAGCAGTTCGGCACGCCGATCCGCTACATCGGCGTAGGCGAAGGTATCGACGATCTGCGCACCTTCGAGGCCGATGCCTTCGTCAAGGCGCTGTTCGCTCAGCGGGAAGACGCATGATCCGTTTCGAACAGGTCGGCAAACGCTACCCCAACGGTCACGTCGGGCTGCACGAGCTGTCCTTCCAGGTCAGGCGTGGCGAGTTCCTCTTCGTCACCGGCCATTCCGGCGCTGGCAAGAGCACACTGCTGCGCCTGCTGCTGGCGATGGAGCGGCCCACCAGCGGCAAGCTGCTGCTGGCCGGGCAGGACCTGTCGCGCATCACCAATGCGCAGATTCCCTTTCTGCGCCGACAGATCGGCGTGGTGTTCCAGAACCACCAGTTGCTGTTCGATCGCACCGTATTCGACAACGTCGCCCTGCCGTTGCAGATCCTCGGGCTGAACAAGCGCGAGATCGGCCAGCGGGTGATGACGGCGCTGGAGCGCGTCAGCCTCAAGGACAAGGCGCTGCAGTATCCGGCGGACCTTTCCACCGGTCAGCAGCAGCGTGTCGGCATCGCCCGTGCCGTGGTGCACCGTCCGGCCCTGCTGCTGGCGGACGAGCCCACCGGCAACCTCGATCCGCGCCTGGCCGCGGAGATCATGGGCGTGTTCGAAGACATCAACCGTCTGGGTACAACCGTGCTGATCGCCAGCCACGACCTGGCGCTGATCGCACGAATGCGCCATCGCATGCTGACCCTGCAGCGTGGTCGCCTGATCGGTGACGGAGAGGCCAGCTGATGAGCAACGAACGTAACGCCAAAACCAATCCAAGCACGGCCGAGCGCGTCGGTGGTTCGGTGAAGAAGCCGGAGCAGCCGCGTGGCGACGAGCCCGATTTCAAGACGCTGTTCCACGCCTGGCTCGAGAGCCATCGGGCGAGCCTGGTGGACAGCGTCGGGCGCCTGCTCAAGCAGCCCATCGGCAGCTTCTTCACCTGTCTGGTGATGGCCGTGGCGCTGAGCCTGCCCATGGGGCTGGCGCTGCTGCTGGACAACGTCGAGCGGCTCGGCGGTTCCTGGCAGCGCGCTGCGCAGATCTCGCTGTTCATGCAGCTGGACGTCGACGCCGCCACCGGCGAGCGGCTGCGCGACCAGGTGGCCGGAATGCCGGACGTGGCCGAAGCCGACTGGATCAGTCGCGAGCAGGCGCTGGAAGAGTTCCAGCAGCTATCCGGCCTCGGCGAGGCGCTCAAGGAGCTGCCGGAGAACCCGCTGCCCGGCGTCATCCTGGTGACCCCGGACGAGGTGGACAAGGACAAGCTCGAGGCGCTGCGCCAGCAGCTGGCCGAGTTGCCCGGCGTGCAGCAGGCGCAGCTGGACCTGCTCTGGGTCGAGCGGCTGACGGCGATCCTAAAGCTCGGCGACCGCTTCGTCTTCGGCCTCACACTGTTGCTGGTGGCCACGCTGCTGCTGGTGATCGGCAACACCATTCGCCTGCACATCGAGAACCGCCGCACCGAGATCGAGGTGGTCAAGCTGGTCGGCGGTACCGACGGCTACGTGCGCCGCCCATTCCTCTACATGGGGGCCATCTACGGCCTCGGTGCGGGGCTGATCGCCTGGCTGCTGCTGGCATATGGCCTCGGCTGGCTGAACGAGGCAGTGGTCAATCTGGCCGGCCTGTACGGCAGCGATTTCGGCCTGGAGGGCGTGCCGGCCGGCGATGCGCTGTCGCTGGTGATCGGTGCGGTGCTCCTTGGTTACATCGGCGCCTGGCTGGCTGTCGCACGGCACCTCAGCGAGCTTGCGCCAAGGTAAAAAGTCCTTTTAATACAATCCCTTAGCGGGTGTGTAGGGGAACTTTTCCACAGGCTTGCAGTCTCATGCGGCAATGCTAAACTGCTGCAGCTTCGTCATTGGAGGTACTGCATGACAACTACTCTGCAACCTGTTCAAGCGCTAGTCCCGGGAGCGAATCTCGAGGCCTACGTGCAGACCGTGAACAGCCTCCCGCTGCTCACCGTCGAGCAGGAGCGCGAGCTGGCCGAGCGCCTTTTCTATCATCAGGATCTCGAAGCGGCTCGGCAGATGGTGCTGGCGCACCTGCGTTTCGTCGTTCACATCGCTCGCAGCTATTCCGGCTACGGGCTGGCCCAGGCCGACCTGATCCAGGAAGGCAACGTCGGTCTGATGAAGGCGGTCAAGCGCTTCAACCCGGAGATGGGTGTACGGCTGGTGTCCTTCGCCGTGCACTGGATTCGCGCCGAAATCCACGAGTTCATCCTGCGCAACTGGCGCATCGTCAAGGTCGCCACCACCAAGGCGCAGCGCAAGCTGTTCTTCAACCTGCGCAGCCAGAAGAAGCGTCTGGCCTGGCTGAACAACGATGAGGTGACTGCGGTGGCCGACAGCCTTGGCGTCGAGCCGCATGAAGTGCGCGAGATGGAAAGCCGCCTGACCGGCCATGACATGGCCTTCGATCCGGCAGCCGATGCCGATGACGACAGCGCCTATCAGTCGCCGGCTCACTACCTGGAAGACCATCGCTACGATCCGGCGCGTCAGCTGGAAGATGCCGACTGGAGTGACAGCTCCACCTCCAGCCTGCACGCCGCCCTCGAGGGGCTGGACGAGCGTAGCCGCGACATCCTGCAGCAGCGCTGGCTGAACGAGGACAAGGCGACCCTGCACGACCTGGCGGCCAAGTACAACGTGTCGGCCGAGCGCATTCGTCAGCTGGAAAAGAACGCGATGAACAAGCTCAAGGGCTCGATCCAGGCCTGATGCCCTTCAGCAGAAATAGATCGCGGGATGCCGACGGCTCCCGCGATTTTTTTTGCCTGTCATCTTCAGATTGTGATCACGGGCTGCCGGGACGGCGGTGCCCACGCGCTTTCTCGACCGCGGCCAGCAATTGCGCATTGGTGATCGGTTTGTGCAGCCAGACGATCTCTTCCGGGAACTGCGCGCGGTCGAACTGGTGGGCGGCGGAGATGACCACGATGGGCAGATCCTGCAGCACGGGCTTGTCGCGCAGTTCGGCGATCAGCTGCATGCCGCTGCCATCAGGCAGGTGCAGGTCGAGGGTCATGGCTTCGTAATGCTCGCTGGCGAGCTTTTCCCTAGCCTGGTGCAGGCTCTGCACGCGGTCCGCGGCGTAACCGCCTTCGCGCAGCATCAGGTGCAACAGGCGGCCGGTGTCCGGCTCGTCCTCGACCACCAGGATGCGTGGCAGATCTTCGCCGCCGTCGGTCTCGGCCGAGGGCAGCTGGATCGGCAGCTCGCACCAGAAGGTCGTGCCCTGGCCCGGCTCGCAATCGAAGCCCACCGTGCCGCCCATGCGCTCGATCAGCTCCTTGGTAATGGCCAGACCCAGGCCGGTGCCGGATTTCTGCCGGCTGTCGGAGGCATCGGCCTGGGCGAATTTCTCGAACACCCGCGAGCGGAACGCTTCGGGAATACCCGGTCCCTGATCGGTGACGCTGATGCGCACGCGCTGGCCGCGCAGGCTGCTGTGGACGCGGATGTGACCACCCGCCGGAGTGAATTTGAAGGCGTTGGACAGGAAATTGCCGAGCACCTGCTGCAGGCGCATGCCGTCCACCCAGACCCGCACGTCAGTGGCGTGCTCCAGGCTGCAGCGCACGCCGTGCTGATTGCATAGCGCCTGATTGCTCGCCAGGGACTCCTTGAGCAGTTCGCCGAGCGAGTGTTCGCGCAGTTCGAAGCTCATCTTGCCGGCGGCGATCTTCTCCATGTCCAGCAGGTCGTTGATCAGATGGCCCAGGCGCAGGCTGTTGCTGTAGGCGATTTCCAGCATCTGCTGCATGGACGGCGGCGCCTTGCCGAGCGCGCCACCGACGATCAGCCCCAGCGCCCCGCTGATCGAGGTCAGCGGTGTACGCAGCTCGTGGCTGACGGTGGAGACGAAGTCGTTCTTCATCTGCTCGATGCGCTTGCGTTCGGTCAGGTCCATCAGCGTGCCGCTGATGCGCTGGGCCATGCCCTGCGGGTCGCGCTGGATGTAGCCGCGCAGCAGCACCGGCACGACATGGCCGTGCTTGTGCTGCAGGCGCAACTCGGTGGTGAAGTGGTCGACGTTGGCGAGCATCGTCTGCGCCAGTCTGGCTTTCTGCTGGGCAAGATCCTCGGCGACGGTCACCCGCTCCCACAGCTTGAGGTCGCAGGGCAGCTCGTTGGGGCGATAGCCGAGCATTTCCCACGCGCGGGGCGAGGCGTACATGCTGCCGGCTTCTAGGTCCAGGTCCCAGAGCCCGTCGTTGCTGCCCTTGAGCGCCAGCGACAGACGTTCCTCGCTCAGCCGCAGGTCGTGCCGGCTCTGCCGGATATGCCGCGTCATTTCCTCGGCCAGGGCCTGGGCGCGGCCGTGACGCAGCGCCAGTGACGAGGTGAGAAAGAACACCAGCAAGCTGAGGCCGAGGCCGAGGCCGAATACCAGCGCCTCGTTGGCATGGAAGCGATCCTCGAACTCGGGGCGACTGTCCATGCGCAGCGTCCAGGTCTGGCCGTACAGTTCGAGTCGCTGCAGCGCGCTGTAGCGGGCGCTGCCGGGGGCGGGTGCCTCACGCGAGGCGTGCAGCAGATGCTCGGGCGCCTCGTCGGCGCTGGCGTAGATGTGCAGCGCCAGCGGCAGGTCGGCGGCGCGGAGGATACCGCGCATCAGGTCGTCGACCCGATAGGGGCTGTAGACGAAGCCGAGCAGCGCCTGCATGCGCTCGTCCGGCGTGCTTGTCGGCAGGTGCGGACGATACACGGGCACATAGAGCAACACCCCGGCCTGGACTGTGCCATGGGTCTCCTGCACCAGCGTCACCTTGCCGGTGATGCTGGTCTCGCCGAGCTGCGCCGCGCGCTGCATGGCCTGCTGACGTATCGGTTCGGCGTACATGTCGTAGCCGAAGGCCGCCAGGTTGCGCCCGCTGAACGGTTCCAGAAAGATGATCGAGGTGTACAGCTCGCGCTCGCCAGCTGGGTGGATGTCGTAATCGGCAAAGCCCTGGGAGCGGATGCGCGCCACATGGGCGGCTCGCTCAGCTGGACGGATGGCCTGGGTGAAGCCGACGCCCTGGATGCCCGGATAACGCTCGGCCAGGGCCAGTCGTTCGACGTACAGCCGCCATTGTTCGCGGCTGACCTGCTCCACCGCGTCGAACAGGCCGGCGCCGCCGAGCAGGATCTGTTCATGGTCGCGCAGGCGCTTGCGGATTGCCTCGGTGACCTTCTCGCCCAGCATCTGGAACTGCTCCTGGGCGGCCCGGTCCTCATTGGCGCGCAGGCTCTGCCAGACGACCAGCTGCACCAGCAGCGTGAACACCAGCATGCCCCAGGCGATACCGTTTCGCCGGGTGAAGAACTGGCGCAAGCCGCCAGGGGGACTGTGGTGAATCGATGGGTCGCTCATCATCTTCGCTGTGGTACGCGTGTTTACCCGATCTGCCGACCTTCGGCCGACGGGCGGGTCGCTGGTCGATCGGGCCGGGGCGGCGCAACGCCTGCCGGTTTCGACCTGGGCTCTCGGAATGCGGTCCTTGACCGTTCTGTCAGCTTACCCCCGGTGATGGCCTATTGATATAAGCGCTTCGTCAGGGACTCGACGAGCGGCAGCGCTGTCCGTAATCGAGCGCGGTGGGTTGCCAGTCGATCTCGTCGGCCGGTCTCGGTCGGGCGAAACCGTAGCCCTGGCCATAGTCGCAGTTCTGCTCCAGAAGGAACGCCGCCTGGTCCGCAATCTCGATCCCCTCGGCAACCACTTTCAGGCCGAGGTTATGTGCCAGGCCGATCACTGAGCGGGTGATGGCGGCGTCTTCGCGGTCCGCCGGCAAGCCGCGGACGAAGCCCTGGTCGATCTTGAGCTTGTGCACGTTCATGCGCTTGAGACGCTGTAGCGAGGAATAACCGGTGCCGAAGTCGTCGATCGCCAGCTGAACGCCGAGGGCGCGCAGCCGTTGCAGCAGTTCCAGCGCGCCGTCCGGGTCCTGCATGACGGCGCTTTCGGTGATTTCCAGCTCCAGATGGCGTGCTGCCAGCCCGCTGCTGGCCAGGACAGTGGCAATCTGCAGGTCGAGGTCGCCGTTGCCGAACAGCCGGCTGGAAATGTTCACCGCGATAAAGCCGAGTGGGCGACCCTGGCCGAGCCATTCCCGGGCCTGGTGGCAGGCCTGCTGGAGAACCCAGTGATCGATGGCGCTGATCAGCCCGGTCTCCTCGGCGATGGGGATGAACACGGCGGGCGAGATCAGGCCCTTCTCCGGGTGCTGCCAGCGCACCAGCGCCTCGAAGCCGCTGATGCTGCCCTGGCGCAGGTCGTAGATCGGCTGGTAGTGCAGGCGCAGTTGCCCCTGCTCCAATGCCTGGCGCAATGCGGTGACCAGCTCCACGCGCTGGCGCGCCTGGCTGGTCAGCTCCTGAGAGTAGAAAGCGTAGGTGGAGCGGCCGCTGCTCTTGGCCTTGAACAGCGCCGAATCGGCATTGCGCATCAGCTGTTCGACGTTCTGCACGTCGGTGGGGTAGGGATAGAGCACGATGCCGATGCTGGCGCTGCTGAACAGCTCCCGCTCGCCGAGCCGGAAAGGTTCGTTCAGGCGATCGAGGATGCGTAGCGCCAGGGCGGTTGCCTTTTCCGCGCCGTAGTCCTCGCAGAGCAGGGCGAACTCGTCGCCGCCCAGGCGGCCGAGGGTCATGCCGCTCTCCAGCTGCTCGCTCAGGCGCGCGCTGACGGCCTGCAGCAGGGTATCGCCGAGGTTGTGACCGAGGCTTTCGTTGATGTCCTTGAAGTGGTCGAGGTCGATCAGCAGCAGCGCGCCGCTGCGCTTGTTCGCCCGGGCGCGTTCAAGGTCCTGCTTGGCGCGTTCGGTGAACAGCAGACGGTTCGGCAGGTTGACCAGCGGATCGAAATGCGCGAGCTGGTCGAGCTCCTCGCGCGAGCGCTTGAGGGCCGACAGATCGGAGAAAACCGCCACGTAGTGGCTGAGCTGTCCCTCGTTGTCGTAGATGCAGCGCAGATTCTGCCATTGCGGGTACACCTCGCCGTTCTTGCGCCGGTTCCAGATCTCTCCGCTCCAGACGCCATCTTCCTGCAGCGCCTGCCACATCTGCCGGTAGAAGGTGGCGTCATGCTTGCCGGAGGCGAAGAGCTTTGGCGTCTGGCCGAGCACTTCCTCGGTGCTGTATCCGGTGATCCGCGAGAACGCCGGGTTGACGTGCACGATGTGCTGTTGCGGGTCGGTGACCAGCACGCCTTCCTGGGTGCTGTCGAAAACCGCGGCGGCCTGCTTCAGGCTGGTTTCCTGCAGATGCTGGGCGCGCTGCTGCTCATCGAAGCGACGGACGTGCCGGCGACCGAGCACGAACAGCAGGGCGCTGGTGAGCGTCACGAACAGGGCGCCCTTGCCCATCTGCCAGGCCTGGCCGTCACCGCTCACCAGTTGGCCGAGCAGGGTGTCGCCGAGAAGGATCCACAGCATCGCCAGGCAGAAGTAGCCCAGGCTCAGCCGGACGAGAGAGGTGTTCATCGTTGCTCTTGGGTCCGATCGAATACTGCACAGTCAAACCCCATCGCACCATGGCGAGCGGGCGCTAGGTCATCAGGCACCGGTAGTGCTGCGTCCTGCTGCGCCGGTCGTGCTGCATGCCGGCTCACAGCCAGCTCGGCCACCATTCCGGGTGGTTCGGTTTGATTCGCTGCAAGTAATGGCTGCCACCGAGCTGGCGCATCTGCTGTCGAATCCAGGCCGCGCGATTGTTCACATAGCGGCTCGGTTTACCAGCGCTCCATTGTCGCGGGTTGGGCAGCACCGCGGCCAGCAGGCTGGCCTGGTGGGCCGACAGATAGGGCGCGCCGGTACCGAAGTGATGCTGCGCCGCCGCCTGCGCACCGAAGATGCCGTCGCCCCATTCGACGCTGTTGAGGTAGACCTCGAGAATGCGTTGCTTGGGCCACAGCAATTCGATCAGCGCGGTGAACCAGGCCTCCAGTCCCTTGCGCGGCCAGCTGCGGCCGGACCAGAGAAACAGGTTCTTGGCCACCTGCTGGCTCAGCGTGCTGGCGCCGCGCAGTGATCCGCCTCGCTCATTGTGGCTGAGGGCAGCGCGGATTGCAGCGACGTCGAAGCCCCAGTGGTCGGCGAATTTCTGGTCCTCGGCGGCAATCACGGCCATTTTCAGGTCGTCGGGCAGCTCGCGCCATGGCCGCCACTCGCGGGTCAGGTCGATCGCCTCGCCGGTGCGCCAGGATTCGATCTTGCGCTCGATCATCAACGCGGTGAAGGGCGGCGGCACCCAGCGCAGCAGCAGGACCAGCAGAACCGAAAGGGCGATCAGCCAGAGCAGCAGTTTGGACAGGCGCAGCAGCAGGTTTCGCAACATGGCACGTGGTCGTGGGCGAAAAGAGCGGGCATTATAGCGGCCGCTCAGGCCATCGACCGGAAAAGCAATGATTCGTAGCTATCTCGTGCTTGCCGCCCTGTTCGGTTTGACCGGCGTCGCCCTCGGCGCCTTCGCCTCCCACGGCTTGCGCAGCCAACTGAGCGCCGCCCATCTCGCGGTATTCCAGACCGGCGTGCAGTACCAGCTGATCCATGCCCTGGCGCTGCTCGGCGTCGCGCTGCTCGCGCTGCAACGCCCCGGCCGCCTGCTGAGCGCGGCGGGCGGCCTGTTCGTGGCCGGCATCCTGCTGTTCTCCGGCAGCCTCTACCTGCTCACGCTGACCGGGGTCGGCAAGCTCGGCATGATCACGCCCATAGGCGGCACCGCCTTTCTCGCCGGCTGGCTGTGTCTGGCGCTGGCGGGCTGGCGCATCCGCGGCTGAGCGGGACGAACGGCCGCGGGGTGCGCCTTGGTGCACCGGGTGGTTCGGGCTAGAATGCCGTCCCCTTTCGCAATGGCAGCGAACAGCATGCAGATTCAACTGAACGGCGAACCCTACGAGCTGCCAGCCGGCCAGACGGTGGCCGACCTGCTGGCGCGCCTGGAACTGACCGGTCGCCGCCTGGCCGTCGAGCTCAATCGCGATATCGTGCCGCGCAGCGCGCACGCCAGCACCGCGCTCAGCGAAGGTGACCAGGTCGAAGTGGTGCACGCCATCGGCGGCGGTTAACCGCACCCGCTCATCCGAATGACGCCGCCTCTGCGGCGCCCACAGCCCGCAGCAACACGTCCGAACGAGGATTTCCCATGCGCCCAGTTCCGAACGACAAGCCTTTCACCCTGGCCGGTCGCACCTATCAATCGCGCCTGCTGGTCGGCACCGGCAAGTACAAGGACCTCGAAGAGACGCGCGCGGCCATCGAGGCCTCGGGTGCCGAGATCGTCACCGTCGCGGTACGCCGCACCAACATCGGCCAGAACCCGGGTGAGCCGAACCTGCTCGACGTGATCAGCCCGGAGCGTTACACCATCCTGCCGAACACCGCCGGCTGCTTTACCGCCGAGGATGCGGTACGCACCTGCCGCCTGGCCAGGGAGCTGCTCGACGGCCACAAGCTGGTCAAGCTGGAAGTGCTGGCCGACCAGAAGACCCTGTTCCCGAACGTGATCGAGACCCTCAAGGCCGCCGACGTGCTGGTCAAGGACGGCTTCGACGTGATGGTCTACACCAGCGACGACCCGATCATCGCGCGCCAGCTGGCCGAGATGGGCTGCATCGCGGTGATGCCGCTGGCCGGCCTGATCGGCACCGGTCTGGGCATCTGCAACCCATACAACCTGCGCATCATCCTCGAGGAGGCGACCGTCCCCGTGCTGGTCGACGCCGGTGTCGGTACCGCTTCGGACGCCACCATCGCCATGGAACTCGGCTGCGAGGCGGTGCTGATGAACAGCGCCATCGCCCATGCGCAGAATCCGGTGCTGATGGCCGAGGCGATGAAATACGCCATCGAGGCCGGGCGCCTGGCCTACCTGGCCGGTCGCATGCCGAAGAAGCTCTATGCCAGTGCCTCCTCGCCGCTGGAAGGGCTGATTCGCTGACACCTTTCGTGGCCGGCCTCGACGCTTCGTCGGGGCCGGCTTTTTTATACCTTGCAGGCAGACCATGACTGAGCAGAACCCCGCGGCCGAAGAGCAGCAAACCGAGCACCGCCGCACCATCAAGAGTTTCGTGATGCGCGCCGGGCGCATGACCGAAGGCCAGCAGCGCGGCCTGGAGCAGGGCTGGCCGAAGTACGGCCTGGAGCTTGCCGATGGCCTGCGCGATTTCGATGAGGTGTTCGGCCGCAGCGCGCCGCGGACCTTCGAGATCGGCTTCGGCATGGGCCACTCGACGCTGGAAATGGCCGCCGCGGCGCCGGAGCAGGATTTCATCGGCGTGGAAGTGCATAAACCGGGCGTCGGCGCGTTGCTGAGCGGACTTGTGTCACAGAAACTGACTAACGTCCGGGTCTACAGTTGCGACGCCCTGGAGGTGCTGCGTGACTGCGTGGCCGACGCCAGCCTGGACCGCGTGCTGCTGTTCTTCCCGGACCCCTGGCACAAGAGCCGTCACCACAAGCGCCGCATCGTGCAGCCGGCCTTCGCCGAGCTGGTGCGGCGCAAGCTGAAGGTCGGCGGCGTGCTGCACATGGCCACCGACTGGGAACCCTATGCCGAACACATGCTCGAGGTGATGAATGTCGCCCCGGGCTACCGCAACCTGGCGCAAGACGGACGCTGCGTGCCACGCCCGACGGAGCGCCCGGTGACCAAGTTCGAACGCCGCGGCGAGCGGCTCGGCCATGGCGTCTGGGACCTGAAGTTCCAGCGCATCGACTGAGCGAGGCCAGACAAGCGACACCCGAGACGCCGCGCCGCCGCCTGGCCTGCCTGCCAGCCTACGCGATCGCTCGCCGGATCCAATCGAAGAGCCGCAACAGCGGCCAGGGAAGAGTGCCTGCCAGGACGGCATGCCTGCCCATACCAGACAACAAATGCAATGCCGTCAGCCGGGCATGGCCATGCCCTGCGTCGCGCATAATTGGGGGAGTAGACGATGTACGGAAAGATTGGAATTCTGTTGTTGGCGGCCTGTGCCGCTGTGCAGGCACAGGCCAAGGTGGACAGCACCCAGGCCGCGCGGTTGGGACAGGACCTGACGCCGCTGGGCGCGGAGCGGGCGGGCAATGCCGCCGGCACCATTCCGGCCTGGACCGGTGGCGTCCAGGCACCGGCCGGCTACGAGCCGGGCATGCATCATCCCGACCCGTTCGCCGGAGATTCGCTGCTGTACCGGGTCGATCGCAACAATCTGAAGGAACATGAAAACCAGCTTCCCGAAGGCATGAAGGCGCTGCTGGAGCGCTATCCGGACTACCACCTGCGCGTATTCCCGACCCGCCGCAGCGCTGCGGTACCGCAGCGGATCTACGATGCCACTCGTTTCAATGCCGTCAGTGCCGAGCTGATCGCCAACGGCAACGGCATCCAGGGTGCGGCGGCCGGGATTCCCTTCCCGATCCCGCAGAGCGGCATCGAGGTCATCTGGAACCACATCCTGCATTACAAGGGTGACCAGAGCCACATGATCAACAACCAGGCGGTGGTGATCGGTGGTCGGGCCAATTACATCAAGCGCGACCGGCACGTGTACTACGTCTACAACCGCGAGGGGATGACCTACGCCGATCTGGACAACACCGTGCTGTACTACAAGTACCGCGTCACCGCGCCGGCCAAGCTCTCCGGCACCGCGCTGGTCGTGCAGGACCCGATCGACCAGGTACTGACCACCCGCAAGGCGTGGCGCTACAGCCCGGACGATCGTCGTGTGCGCCGCCTGCCTTCGCTGGCCTACGACTCCCTGCAGCCTGACACCAGTGGCCTGGCCACGGCCGATGTGGTGGACTCGTTCAACGGCGCCCCGGATCGCTACGACTGGGAACTGCTCGGCAAGCGCGAAATGCTCATGCCCTACAACAGCTACGCCGTGCACCAGAAGGGCATTTCCTACGACACCATCGTCCAGCCGCGCACCCTCAACCCCGACCTGCTGCGCTACGAGCTGCACCGCGTCTGGGTGGTCGAAGCCACGCTGCGCAAGGGCTTCAGCCATCTCTACGACAAGCGCCGCTTCTATATTGACGAGGACAGCTGGGCGATCCTGGCAGTCGATCTGTATGACGAGAAGGGGCAGCTGATCGGCCTGCAGGAAAGCCATCCGATCAGCTATTACGACGTGCCGATGTTCAACAGCACGCTGGAGACGCTCTACCACCTCAAGGATGGCAACTACTTCGTCGACGGCCTGGACAACAACGAGCCGATGTACGATTTCAACGTGAAGCTCGGCCCACGCGATTTCTCGCCGCAGGCGCTGCGTCGCGGCAACTGAGGATCACCGGGGTAAAAGAAGGGCGCCACGGGCGCCCTTTATTTTTTCACGCCTGGCACAGGCCTGCGGCCGCCAGGCTGACGCGGGTACCGGCTGCGCCGCGGACAATGGCCTCGATCTGTTCGAGCGAGCCGATCACCGCGACCTTGCCGGTATTGCGTGCGAACTGGCAGGCCGCTTCGATCTTCGGTCCCATGGAGCCGGCAGCGAAACCCAGGCCTTGCAGTCGGTCTGGGTGGGCTTCGGCGATCCGCCGCTGCTGCGGGGTGCCCCAGTCCAGGTAGGCGCCGTCGACATCGGTCGCGATCACCAGCAGGTCGGCGGCGAGCTGCTCGGCCAGCAGCGCTGAACACAGGTCCTTGTCGATCACCGCCTCGACCCCTTGCAGCCGTCCGTGCTGGTCGTAGACGGTCGGAATGCCACCGCCGCCGGCACAGATCACCACGCTGCCCTTCTCCAGCAGCCAGCTGATCGGCCTGATCTCGAAGATCCGCTTCGGCCGCGGGCTGGGCACCACGCGGCGGAAATGGTCGCCGTCCGGCGCAATGCTCCAGCCCCGTTGTTCGGCCAGACGCTGTGCCTCTTCGCGTCCGTAGACCGGGCCGATCGGTTTGCTTGGCGCCTGGAAGGCCGGATCCTGTGGATCCACTTCGACCTGTGTCAGCAGGGTGGCGAAGGGCACCTCGAATGGCAGCACATTGCCCAGCTCCTGCTCGATGATGTAGCCGATCATGCCCTCGGTTTCGGCCCCCAAGACGTCCAGCGGATAGCTGGGTACGTCCTTGTAGGCGGCCCCCTGCAGGGCCAGTAGCCCGACCTGCGGGCCGTTGCCGTGGGCCACCACCAGTTCGTTGCCCGGTGCGATCCGCGCGATCTGTGCGCAGGCCCGGCGGATGTTCTCTCGCTGATTCTCGGCGCTCAGCGGCTCCCCTCGGCGAAGCAGGGCATTGCCGCCCAGCGCGATGACGATGCGCATGTCGGTTTCTCCAGGGCGCCCATCACGGGCGCCGGTCACGTCAGATGTCGGCGAGGGTGGAGACCAGGATCGCCTTGATGGTGTGCATGCGGTTCTCCGCCTGCTCGAAGGCAATGCAGGCCGGGGATTCGAACACCTCCTCGGTGACCTCGATACCGTTGGCCAGGTGCGGATAGCGCGTGGCGATCTCCTTGCCGACCTTGGTCTCGCTGTTGTGGAACGCCGGCAGGCAATGCATGAACTTCACCCGCGGATTGTTGCTCGCCTGCATCAGCGCCGCGTTCACCTGGTAGGGCAGCAGCTGCTGGATGCGCTCGGCCCAGGCGTCCATCGGCTCGCCCATCGAGACCCAGACGTCGGTGTGGATGAAGTCGACGCCTTGCACCGCGGCCTGCGTATCCTCGGTGAGCAGCAGGCGCGCACCGCTCTGCGCGGCGAATTCCTCGCAGGCCTTGACGTGTTGCTCGCTGGGCCAAAGGGCACGTGGCGCGGCGATGCGTACATCCATGCCCAGCTTGGCGCCGATCAGCAGCAGGGAATTGCCCATGTTGTTGCGCGCATCGCCCAGATAGGCGTAGCTGATCTGGTGCAGCGGCTTGTCGCTGTGCTCGCGCATGGTCATGACGTCGGCGATCATCTGCGTCGGATGGTATTCGTCGGTCAGGCCGTTGTAGACCGGCACGCCGGCGTAGCGCGCCAGCTCCTCGACGATCTCCTGCTTGAAGCCACGGTATTCGATGGCGTCGTACAGCCGTCCGAGCACCCGCGCGGTGTCCTTCATGCTTTCCTTGTGGCCGATCTGCGATGAGTTGGGGTCGATGTAGGTGACGTTGGCGCCCTGATCGTAGGCGGCGACCTCGAAGGCGCAGCGGGTTCGCGTGGAGGTCTTCTCGAAGATCAGCGCGATGTTCTTGCCCTTGAGATGCTGGCGCTCGGTACCGCTGTACTTGGCGCGCTTGAGGTCGCGGGAGAGATCGAGCAGGTACTGCAGTTCGCGCTCGCTGTGGTGCATCAGGCTGAGCAGGCTGCGGTTGTGAATGTTGAAGGCCATGGGGTGAGTCCTCCGCAATGTCGGTTTGCCGGGGTGGGCCCGGCGCGGTGATCAGTAGTCGAGCGCGTCGCGCGCGATCGGGCAGGTCATGCAGTGGCCGCCGCCGCGACCACGGCCCAGTTCGCTGGCGCTGATGGTGATGACTTCCACCCCGGCCTTGCGCAGCTGTGTGTTGGTGAAGGTGTTGCGGTCGTAGCCGATGACCACCCCGGGTTCAAGGGCGACCACGTTGTTGCCGTCGTCCCACTGCTCACGCTCCACCTCGTAGCTGTCGCCGCCGGTTTCCACCACCCGCAGGGCGGGCAGGCCGAGGGCTTCGGCGACCACCTGGAGGAAGCTGGCCTTTTCCCGGCGCAGGTCGATGCCGCCGGGTTTGCTTTCGTCGGGGCGCAGGCTGAACGCGACGATGCCGTGCACCACGTCGGGGTAGATGGTCACCAGGTCGCGATCGCAGAAGCTGAACACCGTATCCAGGTGCATCGCCGAGCGGGAACGCGGCAGGCCGGCGACGATCACGCGCTCGGCCGCGCCGTGGCGGAACAGCGACTGCGCCAACTGGCCGATGGCCTGCCGCGAGCTGCGCTCGCCCATGCCGACCAGCACCACGCCCTTGCCGATCGGCATCACGTCGCCGCCTTCGAGCGTGGCCAGACCGTGGTCGAGCTCGGGGTCGCCGTACCAGACCTTGAAGTCCTGGCCGGCGAACTGCGGATGGAAGCGGTAGATCGCGGCCGCGAGCAGGGTTTCCTGGCGGCGCGCGGTCCAGTGCATCGGGTTGAGCGATACACCGCCGTAGATCCAGCAGCTGGTGTCGCGGGTGAACAGGGTGTTGGGCAGCGGCGGCAGGATGAAGCTCGAGTGGCCCAGATAGTCGCGGAACAGGCTGACGATTTCGCCGCTGCGGGTGCCCGGAATGTCGCTGCCGGACACCCCGCCGATCAGGAATTCGGCAAGTTGCCGGGGTTGCTGTTCTTCGAGCCAGCTACGCACCTCGTCCTGCAGGCCGATGCCGACCTGGTTGGCGGTGATCTTGCGGTCGAGAATCCACTTCAGCGCCACCGGATTGCTCACCGTCTCGGTCAGCAGGTTGTGCATTTCCAGCACCTCGACGCCGCGCTCGCGCATCTTGGTGACGAAGTCGAAATGATCGCGCTTGGCCTGGTTGACCCAGAGCACGTCGTCGAACAGCAGCTCGTCGCAGTTGCTCGGCGTCAGGCGCTGATGGGCGAGGCCGGGCGAGCAGACCATCACCATGCGCAGCTTGCCCGCCTCGGAATGGACGCCCAGTTTCGTTGGTTGCTGAGTCATGGCATTTGCCTCCGTCAGTCATTGCACCGGTAGGTGCAGAGTGGCTCGCCGCCGCTTGTGGCCTTGGCGAGAGAGGGCGCCGGGGCGCCGGTCAGAGGGACAGGAAACCGTCGTAGAGGCCGTAGGCCGCGATCGCAGCCCCGATGAGCACGGCGGCGAAGATCAGCTTCTCGACGCCGCTGAATACCGGCTGCCCCAGTTCGCGCTTGGCCTTGGCGAAGAACAGTGCCCCCGGCGCATAGAGCAGCGCCGACAACAGCAGGTACTGGATGCCACCGGCATAGACCAGCCACACGGCATACAGCGTAGCGACGGCGGCGATCAGCGTGTCCTTGCGCCGTTCACCCGCGGCGTTCGCGTATCCCTCGCCGCGAACCCCGAGCAGCAATGCATAGGCCGCCGACCAGAAGTACGGCACCAGGATCATCGAGGTGGCGAGGTAGAGCAGGCTGAGATAGGTGGAGGCGTTGAACAGGGTGATAATCAGGAACAGCTGGATCAGCCCGTTGGACAGCCACAGCGCATTGACCGGAACGTGGCGGGCATTTTCCTTGCGCAGGAAGCTCGGCATGGTGTGGTCACGGGCGGCGGCGAAGAGAATCTCGGCACACAGAAGGGTCCAGGACAACAGGGCACCGGCCAGCGAAACCACCAGGCCGACGCTGATCAGCACCGCGCCCCAGCGACCGACCACCTGCTCCAGCACGCCCGCCATGGAAGGGTTCTTCAGGCCCGCCAGCTCGGCCTGGCTCATGATGCCCATCGACAGGATGTTCACCAGCACCAGCAGCGCGAGCACGCTATAGAAGCCGATGACCGTGGCGCGCCCGACGTCGCTACGGCGCTCGGCGCGCGCCGAGAACACGTTGGCGCCCTCGATACCGATGAACACCCACACCGTCACCAGCATCATGTTGCGCACCTGCTGCATCACGCTGCCCAGCTCCGGGTTGCCACGGCCCCAGAAGTCGGCAGTGAACACGTCCAGGCGGAAGGCCACCGCGGTGATCACGATGAACAGGATCAACGGCACGATCTTGGCGATGGTGGTGACCAGGTTGACGAATGCCGCCTCGCGGATACCGCGCAGGACGAGGAAATGCACGCCCCAGAGCACCAGCGAGGCGCCGATCACCGCCGGCAGGGTATTGCCCTCGCCGAACATCGGAACGAAGTAGCCCAGCGTGCTGAACAGCAGTACGAAGTAGCTGACGTTGCCGATCCAGGCGCTGATCCAGTAGCCCCAGGCGGAGGAGAAGCCCATGTAGTCGCCGAAACCGGCCTTGGCATAGGCGTAGACACCGGCGTCGAGTTCCGGCTTGCGGTTGGCCAGGCTCTGGAACACGAAGGCCAGAGTCAGCATGCCCACGGCAGTGATTGCCCAGCCAATCAGGATGGCGCCGGCGCTGGCACTGGCCGCCATGTTCTGCGGCAGGGAAAAGATTCCGCCGCCTATCATCGAACCCATCACCAGCGCCACCAGCGCGCTGAGTTTCAGTTGCTTCGAGGTCGTGGCCATTACCCTGTCTCCTTTGAAGACCGTGCGTAGCGGGACCATTGAATGCCTGCCAGTGCGTTGCGGTCATGACAGACGTCAAGAAAGTGTGGGAGTGATGGTGCAAGGATGCCTTTGGCCGGTTGCGGTGCGATGAACGCAGCCGGACCGGCACAGCCATTGCGCAGTCAGCTTCGAGCGAGGGGGAAGCGGTGTTCAGACCCGGACATGTGGAAATCAGCCGGCTGCCGACCGAGGCGCGCCCCGGCTATCACCTGACCCTCGACTATCACGTCGAAGGTGCCGAACCGAGGCCGGAGTGGGCGTGCTTTCACCTGCGCGTCGAGGCACCTCAGGTGCATATCGACGAGCAGTTCCGGATGCATCGGGATGTCGCCTACAACTTCCTGCAGCGCATTCGCCGGTGCCTGCGTGACCATGGCGTACAGGTCAGGCAGGACATCCTGTTCGGCTTTCACGCGTTGTATGACCCGTTGTATGCGGATCTGCGGCAGCAGTTGCACCTGCAGCCCGGCGAGGCGGTCGATCTCGACCGCTTCCTGCGCGAAGGCTGAGTGGCGTCAGTTGCGGTCGGCGATCACGCCGATGAGGAAGAAGATCAGCAGCAGCACCGGCGCCAGGCTGTAGTTGTTCAGGTGCGCCAGGCCCTGGGTCATCCAAGGTGTGAGAAAGACGATGGCCAGGCCGTAGCCCACCGCGCAGACGAGCACGAAGATCAGCGTACGCAGGAAGAAGTTGAGGCTGCTCACCGTGTTCTTGACCCAGGCGTTCAACGCCGGGCCGAACAGCACGAAGAGCGTTGCCATCAGCGCCAGGGAGATATCGGACAGGTGACTGCGGCTCCAGCGCGACAGCGTGACGATCAGGTCGAGTAGCAAATCCATGCAGGGTCCTTAAGGCAGGAAGCTCTGTAGCAGGTCGTTGAGAAACAGCTGGCCCTTGGGCGTCGCCACCAGCCGGGCGGGATCGTTGGACAGCAGACCCCGAGCCTCGGCGTCGCGCCGTGGCTTGGCGATCGCATCCAGCGCCAGCCCTGTGCGTTGAGTGAACAGCACGGCCGGCACGCCGTCGGTGAGGCGCAGCACATTCATCAGGAATTCGAAGGGCAGCTCGTCCGCGGCCAGCTGCTTCTCGCCTGCGCGGAAGGCCTTGGCCGGATCGAGGTAGTCCTTTGGCAGGCGGGTCTTCCAGCTGCGCAGGATGCGGCCGTCGGCATGGCTGAGCTTGGCATGGGCACCGGCACCGATGCCGAGGAAGTCGCCGAAGGTCCAGTAGTTCAGGTTGTGCCTCGCCTGTCGGCCCGGCTGGGCATAGGCGGAGGTCTCGTACTGGCGATAGCCGTGCTCGCCGAGCAGTGCCTGGCCGGCTTCCTGGATGTCCCAGAGGATGTCGTCTTCCGGCAGCTGCGGTGGCTGGCTCCAGAACAGGGTGTTCGGCTCCAGGGTCAGCTGGTACCAGGACAGGTGCGTCGGCTGCTGGGCGATGGCGGTGCGCAGATCGCTCAGCGCATCTTCCAGACTCTGGTCCGGCAGGCCATGCATGAGGTCGAGGTTGAAGTTTTCGAAGCCAGCGGCACGGGCCATGTCCGCTGCGCGGATGGCTTCGCCGCCGTCGTGGATGCGCCCGAGCGCCTTGAGCTTGGCGGCCTGGAAACTCTGCACGCCGATCGACAACCGATTGATGCCAAGCTGGCGGTAATCGCGGAACTTGGCCTGCTCGAAGGTCCCGGGGTTGGCTTCCAGAGTGATCTCGATGTCGTCGGCGAACCCGACCAGATGCTCCAGGCCCTCGACGATGGCGGCCAGCGCCCGGGCGGAGAACAGGCTTGGCGTGCCGCCACCGAAGAAAATCGAGCTCAGCCGGCGGCCCTGGACGTGCTCGAGGTCGGCCCGCAGATCCGCCAGCAGCGCGGCCACATAGGCCTCTTCCGGCAGCTCAGGGCCGGCCGTGTGGGAGTTGAAGTCACAGTACGGGCACTTGCGCACGCACCAGGGGATATGGACGTACGCCGCCAGAGGCGGCAGTTCGAAGCGGCCCTGGCCGGTTGCCGGCGCGGGGCTTGCGGCGATCATATCCCCAGCCGCTGCTTGAGCAGGGCCATGGCGCGTGCGCGGTGGCTGAGCTGGTTCTTCTGCGCGGCGGGCAGCTCGGCGCTGGAGCAGTCGCACTCCGGTACCCAGAACAGCGGGTCGTAGCCGAAGCCGTGCTCGCCGCGCGGCGCATGCAGGATGCGCCCATGCCAGAGGCCTTCGCAGATGATCGGCAGCGGATCGTCGGCGTGCCGCACCAAGGCCAGCGCACAGACGAACTGCGCGCCGCGCTCGGCGTCCGGCACGTCGCGCAGCACCTGCAGCAGCTTGGCGTTGTTGGCTGCGTCGCCCTGACCATCGGCGTAGCGCGCCGAGTAGATGCCCGGTGCGCCGCCCAGGGCGTCGACCGCCAGGCCCGAGTCATCGGCCAGGGCCGGCAGGCCGGAGATCCGTGCCGCATTGCGCGCCTTGAGAATGGCGTTCTCGATGAAGGACAGGCCGGTTTCTTCCGGCTCCACGGTGCTGAACTCGGCCACCGAGCGGACGCGCACGGCGTCGCCGAGCATGGCCTGGAGTTCCTTGAGTTTGCCGGCGTTGTGACTGGCCAGCACCAGTTCGGAAAAAGGCATCATTGGTCGGGGAAGAATTCCTGGTTGAACTCGAAACTGAACGGCTGCGCGCCGGTCGGCTGCACGGTGAGGCGGAAGCGCAGGGTTTCCTGGGAGTCGAAGGGGAACTGCGCCAGGTAGTAGATCGCCTCGTCGCCTTCCTTGAGCTGCTTGAAGGTGAGCTGGCGATCCTGGCCGAGCAGGTTCTTCACCTGGCCGCTGACCTGGGCGGCGACCGGCTTGCCATCCTTGACCACCGACACGTTGACCACGCCCTGGGTCTTGCTGCGCACCAGGCCGGCGGCTGCGGCGATGTCCGGCTGCAGGAAGCCGGAATTGAAGGCGATGTAATGGATGTCGTACTCGCCGACGCTGTGCTTGCGCTCGGCCAGTGCCGGCAAGGTGAGCAGTGCGGCCAGCAGGCCGATCAGCATGCGTTTCATGGGTCTACCTCCTGCGTTGGTGGGTCAGCGGGACGGCCCGGTGACACGATAGATGCCGATTTCGCCCAGCAGATTGGGCCAGAGACGGCTCGCCCAGCCGTGCTTGTGGTCGCGGTCCACGGCCAGACGCTCGCGCACCCTGGCACCGCTTTCCTGGCACAGTCGCTCGAAATCCTCGAAGGTACAGAAGTGGATGTTCGGCGTGTTGTACCAAGTGTAGGGGAGGAACTCCGATACCGGCATGCGGCCCTTGCTCGCCAGGTACCAGCGGCAGCGCCAGTGGCCGAAGTTGGGGAAGGTGATGATGCACTCGCGGCCGACTCGCAGCATTTCCTTGAGCAGCTTGTCGGGGTAGTGCACCGCCTGCAGCGCCTGGGTCATCACCACCATGTCGAAGCTGTCGCTGGCGAAGTTGCCAAGGCCGAGGTCGAGGTTCTGTTCGATGACGTTGACGCCCTTGTCGATGCAGGCGGCGATGTTGTCCGGGTCGATCTCCAGGCCGTAGCCGCTGACCTGCTTGTGGTCGCGCAGCCAGGCGAGCAGCTCGCCGTTGCCGCAGCCGAGGTCGAGGACTCGGCTGCCGGCGGGGATCCAGTCTTGGATGATGTCCAGATCGGCGCGCATCTTCGTTCCTTATACGGCAATGCGGTTCATGTAACCGCGGAAGGCTTGCAGGTAGCGGGGGTTGGGAATCAGGAAGGCGTCGTGACCCTGCGGCGCGTCGATCTCCAGGTAGCAGACGTTCTTGCGCGCCGCGAGCAGGGCGTCGACGATTTCCCGCGAGCGTTCCGGCGAGAAGCGCCAGTCGGTGGTGAAGGACATCACGCAGAAGTCCGCCTGAGCGACCTCGAAGGTCCGGGCCAGGTCGTCATCGTTGGCCGCGGCCGGGTCGAAGTAATCCAGCGCCTTGGTCATCAGCAGATAGGTGTTGGCGTCGAAGCGCCCGGAGAATTCCTCGCCCTGGTAGCGCAGGTAGCTCTCGACCTGGAACTCGACGCTGTTGAAGTCGTAGTTGAGCTTTTCGCTCTTCAACCCGCGGCCGAACTTGGTGCCCATGGCATCATCGGACAGGTAGGTGATGTGGCCGACCATGCGTGCCAGCATCAGGCCGCGCTTGGGGATGACCCCCATTTCCTGGAAATGCCCGCCGTGGAACTCGGGATCGGAGAGGATCGCCTGGCGTGCCACTTCGTTGAAGGCGATGTTCTGCGCCGACAGCTTGGGCGCCGAGGCAATCGCCAGGCAGTGACGCACCCGCTCGGGATAGCTGATGGTCCACTGCAGGGCCTGCATGCCGCCCAGGCTGCCGCCGACCACTGCGGCCCACTGGTTGATGCCGAGCCGATCGGCCAGGCGTGCCTGGCTGTGCACCCAGTCCTCCACGGTGACGACCGGGAAGTCCGCGCCGTAGGGTTTGCCGGTGGCCGGGTTGGTGCTGCTGGGGCCGGTGGAGCCGTTGCAGCCGCCGAGGTTGTTCAGGCTGACTACAAAGAAACGATCGGTATCGATGGCCTTGCCCGGGCCGATGCAGGAATCCCACCAGCCGGGTTTGCGATCGTCCTCGCTGTGGTAGCCGGCAGCATGGTGATGGCCGGACAGGGCATGGCAGATCAGCACGGCATTGCTGCGCGCGGCGTTGAGTTCGCCGTAGGTTTCGTAGATCAGCTGGTAATCGGCCAGCGTGCGGCCGCAGGCGAGTGTCAGTGGTTCGGCAAAATGCGCGACCTGCGGACTCACCAGGCCAACGGAATCGGCGGGAATTGCAGTGGGCATCGACCCTGGCTCTTGCTTGGAGAAGGCGGCAAAGTCTAAAGGTAAGCGCGCTGCAATTCATCCTGAAATACAGCGGCGGGCGGGCGCGTTGCCATTTCGCCATCCACGATGGCGGCAAATGGCAGCGAAGCTAGCTGATCTGGACGCTGCTCAGGCTGACCACCTTGCTCTGGCGGCGAAGCGGTGCAGGGCGGCGCAGCGCGCGCAGCATTTCCGCGGCCTGCGTCAGTTGCTGTTCCAGCTCGCCGCTGTAGCGGGTCAGCAGCTGACCGCGCTGGCTGTTCTGCTGGCTTTCCTTGGCCAGGCTCTTCAGGCGCAGCATGTGGGTTTCCAGCTGCTGCTTGTGCTCCAGCGAAAACTGCAGCAGCGGCGTCAGAGCATCGCCGGACCAGCGCTCGGCTTCCTGGCGCAGGCGCTGATGCAGGCCGATGACCTCCTGCACCAGGGTGGCGAAGAAGCGCCGGGTCAGCGTGCGCTGCTCGGTCAGCAGCGTCTTGAGCTGCAGGCGGAACTGGTCGGCCTTGCCCTGCAGGGCACGCAGTTCGCGCTGGTAGGGCTGCAGCTGGAACAGTGGCGGGTCGATGCCGTGCAGCGGGTTCTCTTCGCTATGCCGGCGATAGATCGCCGACACCATCTTGTTGGCCCGTTCGGCTTCCTGTTCGAGGATGCCCAGGTCCTGCTCAACCGAGCGGAAGAAATGCAGGATCGCCAGGTTGATTCCCAGCGTGGTCAGGCTGCCGGTCAGGCTGCGGCGCAGGCGGGTCAGGTGTTCTTCCAGCCGCTCCGCGCGGATCGCCGCGCGCAGCAGCTCGCCTTGGCGCTGCAGCAGGCGCTGGTTGGTCTTCAGGTCGAGCAGACGCTTGTGGTGGCGGTTGTGCTCGTGGCGTGTGCGCGCGGTGAGCTCAAGCAGCATCTGGCCGCTGCCCTGCTGGTGACTGGCGAGCAGGTCGCGTTGCTCGATGACCTTTTCCAAGCGCAACCGCAGGGCGTGCTGGCTGTTCTGGATCAGCGCCATTACCTGGAGCACCACCTGATCTTCGAGCAGGCGCTCCTTCTGCGCCAGGATGCGCTGGCTGAGCAGCTGCTCCAGTTCGGCCAGCTGACTGCGTTCGAGCAGCGCCTGATCGCCCCGGATCTTCGCCATCAGCGCCTGTTTGGCCGAAAGCGGCAGGACGTCGGCCGCATCGATGCCCAGCTGTTGCGCGGTGGTCTCGCGGATCTGCTCGATGGCGTTCTGCACGAATGCCTCGCCGGCGACATCGTCCCAGAGCACGTCGATCTTGTTCAGCACGGCGAACAGGCTGTTCTGGGTGTCTTCGTCGAGCTGGCGGATGTGTTGCTGCCAGATCTGCATGTCGCTGGCGGTGACGCCGGTGTCGGCGGACAGCAGGAAGACGATGGCCTGGGCGTTGGGCAGCATCGACAGGGTCAGTTCGGGTTCGCTGCCCAGCGCGTTCAGACCGGGCGTGTCGAGGATGCGCAGACCCTGCCGCAGCAGCGGATGGTCGAAGTTGACCATGGCGTGACGCCAGGCGGGCACCAGTACATCGTCGCCGCCGCCCACGCTCTCCAGCGTGGCGGGATCGAAGCCGAGGGCGATCGCCTGTTCCACCGGCACGGTCTTGGTTTGCGCGACCTGGGCGAAGGCCTCGGCCATGCTCTGCGGGTCACGTGGGTCCAGCGGCAGGTTCAGCCACAGTCGCGAGGTGCGCTTGAGCTGGGCGATGCTGGTGTCTTCCAGGCGCGACTCGATGGGCAGCAGGCGGATATAGGATCGTTCCGAACGCGGGTCGAAGAGCAGCTCGGTGGGGCACATTGTGGTGCGACCGGCGCGGGACGGCAGGATGCGCTGGCCATAGCTGGAGAAGAACAGGCTGTTGATCAGCTCGGTCTTGCCGCGGGAGTATTCGCCGACGAACGCCAGGGTGATGTGATCGGTGCGCAGCACCCGTAGCGCACGTTCCAGGCGCGCGTCGACGGCCTCGCTGCTCAATCGGTTGTGCGCCAGCCAGCTGCGATAGCGGGTGATCTCACGAATCAGATCGCGCTTCCAGGTGACGTAGGCGTCCACGTGTCGATCGAGTCGTTCCATGCTCATCCAGCTCCCGGTGTGATTCGGCGAATTATCGGACCCGCAGATGCGCGGTCAATTCAGTCCAGGCCTGACGCGACCGAACGGGCCTGCCGGTGGCATGGACGGTCATCGCCGGCTCGGGTCGAGTCGATGTCCTCGTTCACATCCCCGCGGTCATGCCGCGAGGCAGGATGGAAACAGCCGAGAAAATGCAGTCTACGTGCTGCCAGGCGGCAAGCCGAGGCGCTTTTCGCGTCGGCCCGCCGCTTTGACTGCAAAGCATGAACGGCGTCTCAGATGAGCATGCGCAGGATGTTCGGCATGTGGGTCATGGTGGCCAGGTTGTTCACCACCAGCATGTCCAGCAGCTTGATCGCGAGGAAGGCGAAGATCGGCGAGATATCCAGCCCGCCGAGGTTCGGCAGCAGGCGGCGGAAGGGCATCAACACCGGCTCGCAGATCTGGCTGACCAGCTGAGCGCCCGGGTTGTGGCTGCCCGGCGCGACCCAGGAGAGGATCACGCTGATGATCAGCGCCCAGAAGAAGATGTTGAGGAACAGGCCGGTGATGCCTACCAGCGCCCAGACAAGGAGCAGCAGCGGATTGCCGGTGGTGCCGTAGGCGATCAGCAGGATCAGCGCCATCAGCACCATCTGCACGATGATCGCGAGTACCAGCGAGGACAGGTCCAGCGAGCCCATGCTCGGGATGACGCGGCGCATCGGGCGTAGCAGCGGGTGGGTGGCCTTGACGATGAACTGGCTGAGCGGGTTGTAGAAGTCGGCACGTACCAGCTGGAGGATGAAGCGCAGCAGCACGATCAGCAGGTAAAGGCTGCCCAGGGTCTGGATGACGAGGATCAGGGCTTGCGAGAGTTGGGACATGAATGCTCCTTATTGGCCCAGTTGTTCGGCCAGTTCGGCCGAGCGTTGTGCAGCGGCGTTCAATGCCTGCTGCACCAGCTGCTCGAAGCCGCCAGCCTGGAAGGCTTTGATCGCCGCTTCGGTGGTTCCGTTCGGCGAGGTGACGCGGCGTCGCAGTTCGGCCGCCTCGACATCGCTCTCGCAGGCCATGCGGGCTGCGCCTAGCGCGGTCTGCAGGGTCAGCTGGGCGGCGGTTTCGCGAGGCAGGCCGAGCTGCTGGCCGGCGGCGGTCATCGCCTCGATGAGCAGGAAGAAATAGGCCGGGCCACTGCCGGAAACGGCAGTCACCGCATCGATCAGGTGCTCCTCGTCGAGCCACAGCGCCATGCCGACGGCTGACAGCAGCTGTTCGGCCTGGGCCTTCTGCTCGGCACTGACCTGGGCGTTGGCAAACAAGCCGCTGACGCCCTGGCGCAGCAGCGCCGGTGTGTTGGGCATGCAGCGCACGATCGCCTGCGGCCGCGGGCCGAGCCAGCGCTGCAGGCTGTCGCAGCTGATGCCGGCAGCGATGGAAACAATCAGCGGCCCATGTTCGAGGTGGGCGGCCAGGTCGCGGCAGACGGCCTGCATCACCTGCGGCTTAACCGACAGCACCACCACATCGGCGTCAGCCAGTGCTTCGGCATTCTGGGCGAAGGTCTGGATGCCGTGTTCGGCGCTGATTTTCGCGCGCTGTTCGGTACCCGGGTCGCTGGCGCGGATGGCATTAGCGGCGATGCCCTGGGCACGCAGCCCGCCGATCAGGCTGGCGGCCATGTTGCCGGCGCCGATGAAGGCGATGCGGGGAGAGGTCATAGCGATTCCTTTATTGAGGGCGGCCGTAGTCACGGGCGCCGAAGAGAGCAGTGCCGATGCGAACCCAGGTCGCACCTTCGGCAATGGCAGCTTCCAGATCCTGACTCATGCCCATGGACAGCGTATCCAGATCAAGTGCCAGCTCGTCGCGCAGCTGCCGCAGACGTGCGAAGGCGGCGCGTTGCTCGGCCGGATCCTCGCTGGGGGCCGGGATGCACATCAGACCGCGCAGGCGCAGTCGCGGCAGCGCGGTGATCGCCCGCGCCAGCTGCTGCACCTCCTGCGGTGCACAGCCGGACTTGCTGGCCTCGCCACTGACATTCACCTGCAGGCAGATGTTCAACGGCGGCAGCGCCGCGGGGCGCTGATCGGAGAGGCGCTGGGCGATCTTCAGGCGGTCCACCGAGTGCACCCAGTCGAAGTGTTCTGCGATGGCCTTGGTCTTGTTCGACTGGATGGGGCCGATGAAATGCCAGGTCAGCGGCAGGTCGTCCAGCTCGGCCTGCTTGTCCAGCGCTTCCTGCAGATAGTTCTCGCCGAAATCGCGCAGGCCGGCGGCGAATGCGTCGCGAATGGCAGCGGCTGGCTGGGTCTTGCTGACGGCCAGCAGGCCCACCGTGGCGGGCTCACGACCCACAGCTTGCGCCGCCTCACGGATGCGTGCTCCGACCTTTGCAATATTCTTCTCTATCGTGGACATTACTTGCGCCCGCCGCCTTGGGGTCTGCGCGGCATTCTACCTGCTCGCTTGTAATTGGGGAGTCCCATGGATATCACTGAACTGCTGGCCTTCAGCGCCAAGCAGGGTGCGTCGGATTTGCACCTTTCCGCCGGCCTGCCGCCGATGATCCGCGTCGATGGTGACGTGCGGCGCATCAATCTGCCGGCCATGGACCACAAGCAGGTGCATGCGCTGATCTACGACATCATGAACGACAAGCAGCGCAAGGATTACGAGGAATTCCTCGAAACCGACTTCTCGTTCGAGGTGCCGGGTGTGGCGCGCTTCCGCGTCAATGCCTTCAACCAGAACCGCGGCGCCGGCGCCGTGTTCCGGACCATTCCGTCCAAGGTGCTGACCATGGAGGACCTCAACATGGGTGAGGTCTTCCGCAAGATCACCGACGTGCCGCGCGGGCTGGTGCTGGTCACCGGGCCTACCGGCTCGGGTAAGTCGACCACCCTGGCGGCGATGCTCGATTACCTGAACAACACCAAATACCACCACATTCTCACCATCGAAGACCCCATCGAATTCGTCCACGAGTCGAAGAAGTGCCTGGTCAACCAGCGTGAGGTGCACCGCGACACCCTGGGCTTCTCCGAGGCGCTGCGCTCGGCCTTGCGTGAAGACCCGGACATCATCCTGGTGGGCGAGATGCGCGACCTGGAAACCATTCGCCTGGCACTGACCGCCGCGGAAACCGGCCACCTCGTGTTCGGCACGCTGCACACCACCTCCGCCGCCAAGACCATCGACCGCGTGGTCGACGTGTTCCCGGCCGAAGAAAAGTCCATGGTCCGCTCGATGCTCTCCGAATCGCTGCAGGCGGTGATCTCGCAGACCCTGCTGAAGAAGATCGGTGGCGGCCGCGTCGCGGCCCACGAGATCATGATCGGCACCCCGGCGATCCGTAACCTGATCCGCGAGGACAAGGTGGCGCAGATGTACTCGGCGATCCAGACCGGCGGTTCGCTCGGCATGCAGACCCTGGACATGTGCCTCAAGGGGCTGCTGGCCAAGGGCCTGATCAGCCGCGACAGCGCGCGGGAAAAGGCCAAGCAGCCCGAGAATTTCTAAACGCCTGACAACCCCGGACGCCGCCCGGTGCGGCGCTTGCCACGATTGCGAGTACGACGATGGAATTCGAGAAACTTCTGCGCCTGATGGTCGAAAAAGGCGGCTCCGATCTGTTCATCACCGCTGGCGTGCCGCCGTCGATGAAGGTCAACGGCAAGATCATGCCGGTGAGCAAGACGCCCATGTCGCCGGAGATGACCCGGGAAACCGTGCACGGCGTGATGAACGAGCAGCAGCGCCGCGAGTTCACCGAGAACCACGAATGCAACTTCGCCATCAGTGCCCGCGGCATCGGTCGCTTCCGTGTCAGCGCGTTCTATCAGCGAAACCTGGCCGGCATGGTGCTGCGTCGCATCGAGACCAACATCCCGACCATCGAAGAGCTCAAGCTGCCGGACGTCCTGAAGAAGCTGTCGATGACCAAACGTGGTCTGGTGCTGTTCGTCGGTGCCACCGGTACCGGCAAGTCGACATCGCTGGCCTCGATGATCGGCTACCGCAACAAGAACTCCAGCGGGCACATCATCTCCATTGAAGACCCGATCGAATTCATCCACCAGCACCAGAATTGCATCGTCACCCAGCGCGAAGTGGGCATCGACACCAGCTCCTTCGAGGTGGCCCTGAAGAACACCCTGCGCCAGGCGCCTGACGTGATCCTCATCGGCGAGATCCGTACCCGCGAAACCATGGATTACGCGGTCGCCTTCGCCGAAACCGGCCACCTGTGCCTGGCCACGCTGCACGCCAACAACGCCAACCAGGCGCTGGACCGCATCATCAACTTCTTCCCGCCGGACCGGCACAACCAGGTCTGGATGGACCTGTCGCTCAACCTCAAGGCCATCGTCGCCCAGCAGCTGGTTCCGACCCCGGACGGCAAGGGTCGTCGTGCGGTCATCGAGGTGCTGATCAATACGCCGCTGGCGGCCGACCTGATCCGCAAGGGCGAGGTGCACGAGCTGAAATCGCTGATGAAGCGCTCCACCGAGCTGGGTATGCAGACCTTCGACCAGGCGCTGTACAACCTCTACGTGCAGGGGGAGATCACCTACGAAGATGCCCTGCTGCATGCTGACTCGGCCAACGACCTGCGACTGCTGATCAAGCTGGGTTCGGAAACCGACGGTGAGCACCTGACCAGCGTATCCCAGGGCCTGAGCCTGGAGGTCAGCAACGAGGACCCGGGCCGGCGCTTCCGTTAAGCGTCCGCGTCCGGTTGCCGGCCGATGCGCTTGCCCTGCCGGGCGGCAACGCGCTCGGCCTGGCCATCACGCTGCGCACCGGCGCGTGCGCGACTCATCAGTTGCGGAATCAGCATGCCTTCGGGCAGGTTCTTCCAGAACCGTACCGGCAGGTTGCTTTGCAGCACGCTGCGGTTCAATCGGGCCGGATTGAAGGTGCTCTCGTAATAGGCCTTCCATAGTTCGCCGCCGGGGTCGGCAGCGCTCTGCGCCAGGCGCTGCCATTGTGGCGGGCAGGGGCGGACGTGATGAAGGGTCTGACCGTTCCAGCAGACACCATCGTCCGGTGTCGCGATCAGCCAGCTGTTCTCGCCCATGCGCTCGGCGAAATGGTGTGCGGCCCATGGCAGCACGTCGTGCGCCGGTTCGAACCAGGCTACATGCCGCGGGCCGTCGCCATCTTCCAGCGGGCTGAAGCGCAGGAAGGCATGCAGATGGTGCGCCTCGCGGCGAACCGCCTTGATTCGGGCATACAGCTCGCTGCCATCGACATCGCCCGCCATTCGGGCGCTGGCGTCGCCCTGTATGACCCGCCAGAGCACGTGATACAGCAGGCTCCAGCGATGCTCGGTGCGAAAGCGTGCGGCCATCTCCAACTCATCGAGGAGCTGCCGAGGTACGCGGATGCGCGGCCCGTCAGTGGCTGCTGGCGCGGACATCGGCTCATCGAACAAGCCGACGTCCCCGCCGCTTGCCCAGTTCACCTCATGCGGTGCGATCTGCTCCTGCAGCAGCACCCGCGCCGCGTCTCGCCAGCCCTGGAAGCTTCCGTCGAAGCGCACCGTGCGCATCACCAGAGCGCCATCTGCGTTGGCGAGCCGTCGCGCAGGTGCTGCCGCAACGCCGCCGATTCCTGCCCGGCGAGGCTGGGGCGGTAGTCATGGGTGACGATGAACGGCTTGGCCTTTTCCAGCGAGCAGCGCAGGCGGGTCAGGTCCTCGAAGCGGATGCGCTTGTGCCGTCGCAAGTCCACCAGTCGCTTGGCGCTGAGCACGCCGATACCGGGAACGCGGGCAATCATGGTCGGTTCGGCACGGTTGAGGTCGATCGGGAAATGTTCCCGGTTGGCCAGCGCCCAGGCCAGTTTCGGGTCTACGTCCAGGGCAAGGTTACCGGGGCCGCTGAGCAGTTCGCCGGCCGAGAAACCATAGCCGCGCATGAGAAAATCCGCCTGGTACAGCCGATGCTCGCGCAACAGTGGCGGTGCGGCGAACGGCACACTTTTCGGGCTGTGCGGAATGGGGCTGAACGCGGAGTAGTAGACCCGCCGCAGGCGATAGTCGCCGTAAAGGGACTGCGCGGTATGCAGGATGGTGCGGTCGTCGGTGTCATCGGCGCCAACGATCATCTGCGTGCTCTGCCCGGCAGGAGCGAAACGCGGTGCACGCTTCTCCGCGCTGGCCTCGGCCTCGCCCTGATGAATGGTGTGCATGGCCTGCTTGATGGTCAGCACCTGTTTTTCCGGGGCCAGGCGAATCAGGCTGCTCTCGGTCGGCAGCTCGATGTTCACGCTGAGCCGGTCGGCATGGCGCCCGGCTTCGGCGATCAGCAGCGGGTCGGCATCGGGAATCGTCTTGAGGTGGATGTAGCCGCGAAATTCATGCTCTTCGCGCAGCAGCCTGGCGACCCGCACCAGCTGCTCCATGGTGTAGTCGGCCGAGCGGATGATGCCGGAACTGAGGAAGAGCCCGCTGATGCAATTGCGGCGATAGAAGTCCAGCGTCAGCTCGACTACCTCCTCCGGCGTGAAGCGTGCGCGGGGTACGTCGCTGGAGCGCCGATTGACGCAGTACTGGCAGTCGTACAGGCAGAAATTGGTGAGCAGGATCTTCAACAGCGCCACGCAGCGACCATCCGGGGTAAAGCTGTGGCAGATGCCCATGCCATCGGTGGCGCCGAGCCCGCTCTTGCCTTTGGACGAGCGCTTCGGCGCGCCACTGCTGGCACACGAAACGTCGTACTTGGCAGCGTCGGCGAGCACGCTGAGTTTGTCGATCAGTTGCATGACGGGAACCATGAGTGCTGTTTGCATATACAGTATCACGGCAGGCGACGGCTTCGGTGGCCGTCTGGCGGCGCTGGCTGAGCGAATTATCGGATAAGCTGTTCGTCATTCACTCAACCGCCTATCGAGGTTCGGATGCGGCAGAACACTCACAGCACGCTGATCGGTTATCTCCTGTGGATATTCGGCTTTCTCGGCTCCCACCGCTTCTACTACGGCAAGCCGATCACCGGCACCATCTGGTTCTTCACCCTCGGCCTGTTCTTCATCGGCTGGATCATCGACCTGTTCCTGATCCCCTCGATGGATCGCGAAGCGGACCTGCGCTTCCAGCCGGGACCTATCGATTACACGGTGGGCTGGATCCTGCTGACCTTTCTCGGCGTCTTCGGCGTGCACCGCATGTATCAGGGCAAGTGGATCACCGGCATCCTCTACCTGTTCACCGGCGGGCTGTTCTTCATCGGCGTGCTCTACGACTTCTGGACGCTGAACACACAGATATCCGAGCGCAATCGCGCGCGGGTCTGAGCGCGGCCGAGAAGCCTTGGGCCGGAGCGGGCGAGCAGCCGCCCCGGCCGTCTGCGCTCAGGCCTGGTAGCTGATGTGGCCGTCGACGAGCGTGTAGCGCACCGAACCCGGCAGGCAATGTCCCATAAACGGACAGTTGCGCCCTTTCGAGTACCAGCTTTCGCCAACCAGGGTCGAGCTGTGCGGGTCGAACAGCACCAGGTCGGCGGGCTGGCCGGCCTGCAGTCTGCCGGCGGACAGTTGCAGCGCGGCGGCCGGGCCGCTGGTGAGGCGCGCCAGCAGGGTCGGCAGGTCGAGCAAACCGTCGTCCACCAGCGTCATCGCCAGTGGCAGAAGAATCTCCGCGCTGCTGATCCCCGGCTCGGTTTCACCGAACGGCGCCAGCTTGGCGTCGGCTTCGTGCGGTTGATGGTGGCTGGAAATCGTCGAGATCACGCCCGCCTTGACCGCCTCGCGCAAGCCGTCGCGATCGGCCGTGCCGCGCAGTGGCGGCTGCACGTGATAGAGGCTGGAGAAGCCGTGCAGCGCCTCGTCGGTGAGGATCAGCTGATACATGGCCACGTCGGCGGTTACCGGCAAGCCGCGCGCCTGGGCCTGGGCGATCATCTCCGCACCGCGGGCGCTGGTCAGCTGGGCGAAGTGCGCGCGCACGCCGGAGCGCTCCACCAGCAGGAGGTTGCGCGCCAGGGCCACGGTTTCCGCGGTATCCGGGATGCCTGACAGGCCCAGAAAGCTGGCGGCGGCACCCTCATGGGCGAGGCCGCCTTCGGCCAGGTCGCTGTCCTGGGAATGAAAGATCACCGTCAGGTCGAAGGTGGCGGCGTATTCCAGGGCGCGGCGCAGGTTGCGGTTGCTGGCGAACTCGGTGAGCCCGTTGCCGAAAGCGACGCAGCCGGCCTCGCGCAAGGCGACCAGCTCGGACAGCTGTTCTCCGGCCAGGTTGCGGGTCAGCGCACCGATCGGGAAGACCTTGGCATGGCCGGATTCGCGGGCGCGGTCGAGGATCAGCTCGGCCACCGCGGCGGTGTCCAGCACCGGGCGCGTCTGCGGTGGGCAGCACAGACTGGTGATGCCGCCGGCTGCCGCAGCCAGGGTTTCACTGGCGATCGTGCCCTTGCGGCTGTAGCCCGGCTCGCGCAGGGCGACCGAGAGATCGACGAGCCCGGGTGCGGCGATCAGGCCTTGCGCATCGATTGTCTGCTGAGCCTCGAAGCCGGCAGGAGCCTGGCCAATGGCCGTGATCCTGCCATCCTGCAGGAAGATATCGGCGACTTCGTCGCGCCCGCTGTTGGGGTCGATAACGCGCGCGCCGAGGATTCTTGTTGCCACCATCACTGCTGCTCCTCGGATACGGATTCGGAATCGATCTGGCGCTGCGCGGTCTGGCCGCTCATCGCCATGGACAGCACGGCCATGCGGATGGCGATGCCGTAGGTGACCTGGTTGAGAATGACCGACTGCGGGCCGTCGGCCACCGCGGACTCGATCTCCACGCCGCGGTTGATCGGGCCCGGGTGCATGACGATGGCGTCCGGCCTGGCCAGCGCCAGGCGCTGGGTGGTCAGGCCGTAGAGCTTGTAGAACTCGCCTTCGCTGGGCAGCAGACCGCCCTGCATGCGTTCGCGCTGCAGGCGCAACATGATCACCACGTCGACGTCGCGCAGGCCTTCGTTCATGTCGGTGAATACGCGCACGCCGTACTGTTCGATGCCTTCCGGCAGCAGCGTTTTCGGCGCGATCACACGGATGTCAGGGCAGCCCAGGGTACGCAGGGCCAGCATGTTCGAGCGCGCCACCCGCGAGTGCAGGATATCGCCGACGATGGCCACCGACAGATTGTCGAAGCTGCCCTTGTGCCGGCGGATGGTGAGCATGTCGAGCATGCCCTGGGTCGGGTGCGCATGGCGACCGTCGCCACCGTTGATCACCGCCACGTCCGGGCTGACGTGCTCGGCGATGAAATGCGCGGCTCCGGAGTCCGCGTGGCGCACCACGAACATGTCCGCCGCCATGGCTTCCAGGTTGCGCAGGGTGTCGGTGAGGGTCTCGCCCTTGCTGGTGGAGGAAGTCGAGACGTTGAGCGTGATGACGTCGGCCGACAAGCGCTTGGCCGCCAGTTCGAAGGTGGTACGGGTGCGGGTGGAGTTCTCGAAGAAGACGTTGCAGACGGTCTTGCCGCGTAGCAGCGGAACCTTCTTCACCGCACGCGCGCCAACCTCGAGGAAGGAGTCGGCGGTGTCCAGAATCTCGGTGAGCAGCTCGCGGGGCAGGCCGTCGAGGGAGAGAAAATGGCGCAGCTGGCCTTGGTCGTTCAGCTGTAGCGGGCGCTTGGCGTCAGTGGGCGTCATCGCAGGATCTCGGTGGGCAGCGGGAGATAGGCGTTAGATGGAGGGTGCCGGCGTCAGGACTGGCTGGCTTCCAGTCGCTGCGGCTCGAGCGCCAGCGGCGCCGGACCAAGCAGCTTGATGCGCTGATCCGGCGCCAGCGACAGCGTCGCCCCGACCACGTCAGGCCGGATCGGCAGTTCGCGGGCGTTGAGGTCGAGCAGGCAGACGAGGGTCACGCTGGCAGGCCGGCCGTAGTCGAACAGCTCGTTGAGCGCGGCGCGGATGGTACGGCCGGTCATCAGTACGTCGTCGATCAGCACCAGGTGCTGGCCCTCGATCTCGAATGGCAGCTCCGAAGGCTGCACCTGCGGATGCAAGCCCTTCTGGGTGAAGTCGTCGCGGTAGAAGGACACATCGAGCACGCCGAGCGGTTCGCTCTGTCCGCGTGCCTCGAGCAGCGCCTGGGCGACCCAGACTCCGCCTGTACGAATGCCGATGAAGCGCGGCTCGCGGATGTCGCGCTCGTTCAGATAGCGCTCCAGTGCCTCGGTCATCTCGGGCAGCAGCTGTTCGGGATTTGGCAGGATCATAGGGTCTCCTTTCGGGATCAGGCGCCGGCGTGATCGTTCAGCCAGCCTTCCAGTAACAGGGCGGCGGCTAGAGCATCGACCGGCCGTTCGCGATAGCCTCCGTGCTGGCCCTGGCGCAGCCGCTCGCCTTTGGCCTCGAAGGTGGTCAGGCGTTCGTCGTGGGTGTGCACCGGCAGGTTGAAGCGGCCGTTGAGGCGGCGGGCGAATTTCTCTGCGCGAGCGCTCATCTCGCTCGGACTGCCGTCCATGTTCAGCGGCAGGCCGACCACCAGCGCGTCGGGCTGCCATTCGCGCAACAGCGCCTCGATCTGCTGCCAATCGGGTACGCCGTTCTGCGCCTTGAGCACGCACAGCTCGCGGGCCTGGCCGGTCACGACCTGGCCGACGGCGACGCCGATCTGCTTGGTGCCATAGTCGAAGCCGAGCAGCAGCCGCGGCGTGCTCATGCGTGGCCGACCTGGGTGCTGAGCAGGCGCAGGTCGACGCCCAGCGAGGCGGCGGCTGCCTGCAGGCGCTGATCGTGGGGGAGGTCAAACAGAATCTGTGGGTCGGCCGGACAGCTCAGCCAGGTATTGTCGGCCAGCTCCGCTTCCAGCTGGCCGGCTTCCCAGCCGGCGTAGCCCAGCGCCACGAAATGCCGCTGCGGGCCTTGACCGTCGGCAATGGCGAACAGCACATCCTGGGACGTGCTCATGCCGAGCGGGCCGAGCATCAAGGTCGCCTGAAACTGCTGCTCGGCCGAATGCAGGACGAAGCCGCGGTCGGTCTGCACCGGGCCGCCTGCGAAGATAGGCAGGCTCTGACACAGTGCCGGAATCGGTTCATCCGGGCGCAGCTGCTCCAGCACATCGGCCAGGCTCAGGCCACTTGGACGGTTGACGATAAGCCCCATGGCGCCTTCTGGGCCGTGCTCGATCAGGTAGATCAGCGTCTGGGCAAAGTTCGGATCGGCCATCTGCGGCATGGCGATCAGAAAGTGATGCTTGAGGTAGCTGGGCGCGGTGCTTTTCATGCGCGTTAGCTTAAGCGTTGCACCGCATTCCGGCTACAGCTGCGACCGTTGGTCCCGCGTGCGTTTCAGCGGCTCGACAGCCGGTCGCCGCGTTCGAAGCGCCAGGTGCGGATGATCTCGACCTGATCGTACTTCTGCGCCAGTTCGCCGGTGAAGGGGGCGAACGGCGCGGCCAGGCGAACGATGCGCAGTGCGGCATCATCGAGCACCGGCTGGCCGGACGACTCGATCACGCGCAGTTCCTGCACGGTGCCGTCGCGGTTGATGGTGACGAGCATGCGCAGGCTGCCGTAGATCTGCTGGCGGCGGGCTTCGTCGGGGTAGTTGAGGTTGCCGATGCGCTCGACTTTCTTGCGCCATTCGTCGCGATACCAGGCGCTGATGTCACGCATCGTGGCCGCGCTGTTCTGTCGGCTGACGCGCGGTCGTTTGGCGTAGCGCTCGACGTCCTTCGCCAGTTCGGCCTCCAGGCTGGCGATCTCGGCGCTCAGCTGCGAACTGTCGAATGCCGGGGCGGACTGCGGCTCGGGCTGTGGTTGGGTCTGCTGCTTGACCTCTGCCTTCTGCTGCTGCGGGCTTCGCGTGGTGACGACCGTCTTGGCCGGCTCAGGCCGGGTGCTGGGCGGCGGTGCGGCGGGCGGAGTGACTTTGCGGACTTCGGTGTCCTGAAAGGGCGCCTGCTCGGTGGTCTTCGGCGATGCCTTGTGCTCCAGCGTGCCGCTGCCCTGCTGGTTGTCCTGAGCAAGGAAATCCGCGTCCTTGGGCTTTTCCTCGCTCTTGAACGTCGAGAGGGTGATTTCCAGCGTCTTGCTGATCTGCTTCGGTTCGGACAGCGTGAAGCCCAGGCCGAGGATCAGGGCCAGGTGCAGTGCGGCAGCCAGGAAAAGCGTGAAGCCGAGCCGGTCCGCGGGGCGGACTCGGGTCGTTTCAGGCGCAGGATGGCGGATAGCGGCGTTCATCGCGTGTCGGGTCGGCTCGAAGTGCCGCGCAGTCTGCCGGCTTTGAGCTCGCCGTCGCAAGCTCCGAACTCAAAGCTGTTAGCTGGTTCAAGCTTGCAGCTTGGCCGCGATCGCGTCCATGAGGCGTTCGCCGATACGGGTATCGAAGGCATTGTCGATTTCGCGGATGCAGGTCGGGCTGGTGATGTTGATCTCGGTGAGGTAATCGCCGATGACATCCAGGCCGACGAACAGCAGGCCACGTTCACGCAGCTGCGGCCCAACGATAGCCGCGATCTCGCGGTCGCGATCGGACAGCGGTTGCGCCACGCCGCGGCCGCCGGCGGCCAGGTTGCCGCGTGTCTCGCCAGCCGCGGGAATCCGCGCCAGGCAGTAGGGGATCGGCTCGCCATCGATCATCAGGATGCGCTTGTCGCCATCCTTGATCGCCGGAATGTAGCGCTGCGCCATGATCTGCCGGCTGCCATGCTCGGTCAGCACTTCGAGGATCACGGACAGGTTGGGGTCGCCCTCGCGATGACGGAAGATCGAGGCGCCTCCCATTTCGTCCAGGGGTTTGAGAATGATGTCACGGTGCTCGTTGGCAAACTCGCGGAGAATGTCGGAGCGTCGGCTGACCAAGGTCGGCGGTGTGCACTGCGGGAACTGAGTGGCGAAGAACTTCTCGTTGCAGTCGCGCAGGCTCTGCGGACGGTTGACCACCAGCGTTCCCGCCTTTTCCGCCAGTTCCAGCAGATAGGTTGCGTAGACGTACTCGCTGTTGAATGGCGGATCCTTGCGCATGAGGATCACATCGAGGTCGGCAAGGGCCATGTCGACCTCCTCGCCTGTCTCGAACCAGTGCTGCGGGTCGTTGAAGACCTGCAGCGAGCGCATGCGTGCGCGGGCCTGGTTGCCGAGCTGATAAAGGTCTCGCTGCTCCATATAGAAGAGTGTCCAGCTTCGCGCCTGGGCGGCCAGCAGCATGGCAAGCGAGCTGTCCTTCTTGAAGGCGATCTGCGCGATAGGGTCCATGATGATCCCGACGCGAACGGTCATGAGAGTTTCTCCAGCTATGGGCGGCAACGTGCCGCCGGTGGCGCAAAAGGTCGCTGCAGATTGGCCGTGGTTGTGCACTGGGTCAAGGAAAATCCGGATGCTTTTCCGGTTGATAGCGTGGCCAGGAGGAGTGTGCTAAAAAGGTCCGGCGATTGGGTGCAGCCCATCGGTGGCAGGGCCTCCGGCGCACTGACATAACGATAAACTACGACTCACCGAGGCGATGGTAGGGCGAAATGGAACAGCACTCCGAGGGCTTGAAGGTCATGGTGATCGACGATTCGAAAACGATTCGTCGCACTGCTGAAACCCTGCTGAAGAAAGTAGGTTGCGATGTCATCACCGCAGTGGACGGTTTCGATGCCCTCGCCAAGATTGCGGATACTCATCCCCGCATCATCTTTGTCGATATTATGATGCCCAGGCTGGACGGTTATCAGACCTGCGCGTTGATCAAGAACAACAGTTCCTTCAAGTCGACGCCAGTGATCATGCTGTCTTCCAAAGACGGCCTGTTCGACAAGGCGAAGGGGCGCATTGTCGGCTCCGATCAATACCTCACCAAACCGTTCAGCAAAGAAGAGCTGCTCGGTGCAATCAAGGCTCATGTCCCTGATTTCGCGCCGGTGGAGCAAGCGTCCTGAAGTTCGGCATTGTTTGCCGCTGAAGCCTTCCTAATGGAGAAATCATGGCTCGCGTTCTGATTGTTGATGATTCGCCGACCGAAATGTACAAGCTCACCGCCATGCTGGAGAAGCATGGTCATGTGGTGCTCAAGGCCGAGAATGGAGCCGACGGCGTAGCGTTGGCTCGCCAGGAAAAACCGGACGCCGTGCTGATGGATATCGTCATGCCTGGCTTGAACGGCTTCCAGGCTACGCGCCAGCTCACCAAAGATTCTGAAACCAGTCACATTCCAGTGATCATCGTTACCACCAAGGATCAGGAAACCGATAAGGTCTGGGGCAAGCGCCAGGGGGCCAAGGATTACCTGACCAAACCGGTGGACGAAGCGACACTGCTGAAAACCCTGAATGCCGTTCTGGCAGGCTGATGCCGGGGTAGCCAACACTCGGACAAAGGGACGTGGCCAGCATGCCTGACATGCAAACGCCGTTTCAGCAGTTGCTGGAGCTAGCTAAACGATGCCGCAGCTATGCGGCCGGTCTGCCTTCGCAGCAGGAAGCCGTACAAACCTGGGGAGGGATCGGTTTCCGGATGGGCGGGCGACTGTTCGTCGCTCCGATGGGAGAGGTCGGTGAAATCCTGCATGAGCCTCGATATACGTTGCTGCCCGGCGTCAAGAGCTGGGTCAAGGGCGTAGCGAACGTCCGTGGCAGATTGCTGCCGGTAATGGACCTTTGTGGGTATTTCGGACTTGAGCTCTCGCCATTGCGAAAGCAGCGCAGGGTACTGGTCGTTGATCATCAGGAAGTGTTTGCCGGATTGACCGTCGACGAAGTCTTCGGCATGCAGCACTTCCCGGTGGAGACCTTTTCCGAGGAGCTGCCTCCGATCGAGGCATCGATTCAACCGTTCATTCATGGTGTGTTCCAGCGCGAGCAGCCCTGGCTGGTCTTCAGCCCGCACGCTCTGGCAACACATCAGGCGTTTCTAGACGTCGCTTATTGAGTTGTAGGTGGGGTCGACCGAGGTCGGCCTTTTGGTTCTTGGATGGAAGCGCACGGAGGTCCAGGCGGGGGCCGGATAATGATCAAAATGAATGCTAATGCTTTGTTGAGCGGGGTGCGCAGCAATACGCTGATCACCGGTTTGTTTATCGTGCTGATCGTTTCGATCGTATTGCTGTTCGCGAACTTCGCGTACGTGAATACGCAAGCGGATCACGATAACGAGTACATCGCTCACGCTGGAGAGCTGCGCGTACTGTCCCAGCAGATCGCCAAGGACGCCGTGGAAGCGGCAACGGGAACACAGGAGGCGTTCGCTTCCCTGAAGCAGGCTCGTAACGACTTCAACCAGCGCTGGGGCTATCTGTCTCAGGGCAACGACAGCATTGGCCTGCCCGCCGTGCCCGAGTCGCTGCGCGCGGAAGTCAATGCCGTAGAGCAGGACTGGAACACGCTGCGTCGCGACACCGACGCCATCCTCTCCAGTGAACAAACCGTTCTCTCGCTGCATCAGGTTGCCAGCACCCTGGCAGAAACCATTCCCCAGCTTCAGGTCGAATACGAGGAAGTCGTCGACATCCTGCTGGAGAGCGGTGCGCCTGCGGCTCAGGTATCGGTAGCACAGCGTCAGTCGTTGCTGGCGGAGCGTATCCTCGGTTCGGTGAACAAGGTGCTTTCCGGTGACCAGGATTCGGTCCAGGCGGCGGACATGTTCGGTCGTGATGCCAGTCTGTTCGGGCGGGTTCTGAACGCCATGATCGAAGGCAACGTCGCCATGGGCATCACCGCGGTTGCCGACGAAGAGGCGCGCGATCGCCTTTCCGAAATTTCCGAACTGTTCCAGTTCGTATCCGGTTCGGTGGACGAGATTCTCGAGACGTCGCCGGAACTGTTCCAGGTGCGCGAATCGGCGAACAGTATCTTCGAAGTTTCCCAGACCCTGCTGGACAAGACCTCTGCGCTGTCGCAAGGCCTGCAGAATCGCGCCGATGCGCGTTACATCAACACCATCATCGGGTACGTGCTGGGTGCGCTTGCACTGGCAGCGATCATTCTCATCGGCCTGGTGATGGTTCAGGAGGCACGTCGCCGCTTGAGCGAAACCGCCGAGAAGAACGAACGTAACCAGGCAGCGATTCTGCGACTGCTGGACGAAATCGGCGACCTCGCTGACGGTGACCTGACGGTAGCCGCCACCGTAACCGAGGATTTCACCGGTGCGATCGCCGACTCGATCAACTACTCCATCGACCAGCTGCGTGAACTGGTAGCCACCATCAACCAGACTGCCGTGCAGGTATCGGGCGCAGCGCAGGAAACCCAGGCGACGGCCATGCACCTCGCCGAGGCTTCCGAGCATCAGGCGCAGGAGATCGCCGGTGCGTCGGCGGCAATCAACGAGATGGCGGTGTCGATTGACCAGGTATCGGCCAACGCCGCGGAGTCGTCGGCGGTAGCGGAGCGCTCGGTAGCCATTGCCAACAAGGGCAACGAGGTGGTGCACAACACCATCACCGGCATGGACAACATTCGCGAGCAGATCCAGGACACGTCGAAGCGGATCAAGCGTCTCGGCGAATCGTCCCAGGAGATCGGTGACATCGTCAGCCTGATTAACGACATTGCCGACCAGACCAACATCCTCGCGCTCAACGCGGCGATCCAGGCCTCCATGGCGGGTGACGCAGGCCGGGGCTTCGCGGTGGTAGCGGACGAAGTACAGCGTCTGGCGGAGCGTTCGTCGGCGGCGACCAAGCAGATCGAGGCGCTGGTTAAGACCATTCAGACCGACACCAACGAGGCGGTCATCTCGATGGAACAGACCACCGCCGAGGTGGTGCGCGGAGCCCGTCTGGCGCAGGACGCCGGGGTGGCACTGGAAGAGATCGAGAAGGTATCCAAGACCCTGGCGGCGCTGATCCAGAACATTTCCAACGCGGCACGTCAGCAGGCTTCCTCGGCTGGTCACATCTCCAACACCATGAACGTGATCCAGGAGATCACCTCGCAAACGTCGTCGGGTACCACCGCTACTGCCAAGAGCATTGGTAACCTGGCGAAGATGGCCAACGAGATGCGCCATTCCGTTTCCGGTTTTACCCTGCCGGATGCTCAGGATCAGGCCTGACTTGATGGGTGCGGCAGTCATTGATGGCTGCCGCCGATGATCACGAGCGAGGGGCAGGGCATGCAGCCGAGGTTGGACTGGGCATTGGAGCCCCTGGCCGATATGTCGCCGGCGGAATTCCATGATTGGCAGACGCTTCTCGAAGAGCGTTCCGGCATGGTCGTCAGCGAGCAGCGGCGCAGTTTCCTGCAGGCCAACCTGAGTGCACGGATGCGCGAAGTCGGGGCTCCCGACTATGCCACCTACTATCGTCAGGTCACGTCCGGTCCGCGAGGTGCGGTCGAATGGTCGACGCTCATGGATCGGTTGACGGTCCAGGAGACGCGCTTCTTTCGCCATTCCGCTTCCTTCGAGCTGCTGAAGGCTCATCTGGACCAGTGTCTGGAGCAAAGGGCGGGCGATCGTCCGCTGACGTTATGGAGCGTGGGTTGTGCAAGTGGCGAGGAAACCTACTCGCTGGCGATGACCGCTGCCGAGGCACAGGCGCATAGCTCGGTCAAGGTGGGTTTCGGGGTTACCGGCACCGACATCAGCCTCAGCGCCCTGGCCAAGTGTCGCGCGGCGGTCTACGGCGCCCGTAGGCTGGAGCAGGTCGAGCCGGCATTGCGTGAGCGCTACTTCCTGTCGTTACCCGATGATCGTTTTCAAGTCGTCCCTGATCTCGCTGCACGCGTTTGCTTTGCAAGGCTCAATGTGCTGGAGCTGGCGAATTCGCCGATCTCCGGCATGGACGTCATTTTTTGCCAGAACCTGTTGATCTACTTCCGCCGCTGGCGTCGTCGCGACATCCTCAATCGCTTGGCCGAGTGCCTGGCCCCAGGGGGACTGCTGGTGATAGGCGTAGGCGAGGTGGTCGGCTGGCAACATCCGGATCTGCTTCCGGTTGCCAATGATCAGGTTCTGGCTTTTACCCGGAAAAGTTTATGAGCGGAGTCGCTATGGGTGATCGGCACGATTATGTCGCCCTGGAGTGGGTGAAAGGCGAGATTGCCGAAACGCTTAAGCAGGCGCGTCAGGCGCTGGAGGCGTTCGTCGAGAATCCACAGGACTCGACTCGGATGAGCTTTTGCCTGACCTATGTGCATCAGGTACATGGCACTCTGCAGATGGTCGAGTTCTTCGGCGCGGCACTGCTCGCCGAGGAAATGGAGCAGCTCGCGCGTGCGCTGCTCGAAGGCCGCGTGGCCAACCAGGGCGAAGCGCTCGAGGTGATGATGCAGGCCATCCTGCAGCTTCCCGTCTATCTGGATCGCATCCAGAGCGCCCGTCGCGACCTGCCGATGGTCGTCCTGCCGTTGCTCAATGATCTGCGTGCCGCCCGTGGCGAAAAGCTGCTCTCGGAAACCAGCCTTTTCTCGCCCGATCTCTCCGGGCGCACCCCGGCGCTTTCTCGCGAGTCCGTCGAGCGCCTGCGCACCGAGGAGCTGCCGGCATTGCTGCGCAAGCTGCGCCAGATGCTGCAAGTCGCACTGGTGGGCGTGATCCGCAACCAGGATCTTCCGACCAATCTGGGCTATATGGCTCGGGTATTTGCCCGCCTGGAACAGCTTTGCAAGGATGCGCCGCTGGCTGCGCTCTGGCAGATCGCGTCGGGGCTGGTCGAAGGGCTGGCCAGTGGTGGTGTAAGCAACGGTACATCGGTTCGCACCCTGCTGCGGCAGGTGGACAAGCAGCTCAAGCGGCTGGTCGAGGAGGGCGCAGATGGTATCAACCAGGCTGCGCCTGATGAGTTGATCAAGAATCTGCTCTTCTATGTCGCCAAGGCGCCCGGGCAGACGCCGCGCATCCAGACGCTCAAGCAGCACTATCGCCTCGATGAAGCGCTGCCGGACAGCGCCGTGGTTGATCAGGAGCGCGCCCAGCTGGCTGGCCCGGACCGAGGCGCGATGCGCTCGGTGGTCACGGCACTGTGCGAAGAACTGGTCCGCGTGAAGGACAGTCTTGACCTGTTCGTGCGTAGCGATCGCAAGGTCATTTCCGAGCTTGCGAGCCTCGAAGTGCCGCTCAAGCAGATCGCCGATACCCTGGCGGTGCTCGGCTTCGCGCAGCCGCGCAAGATCATTCTCGACCAGATCGCCCTGGTCCAGTCCGTTGCGCAGGGACGGCAGGCGCCCGACGACGCAGTGCTGATGGATATCGCCGGTGCATTGCTCTATGTCGAGGCCACGCTCGCCGGCATGGTTGGAGGCCCTGCGGAGGAGCGCAGCGAAGCGAATCATCTGCCGACCACCGATGTGGCTCAGATTCACCAGCTGGTTATTCGCGAAGCGCGCAACGGGCTGGAACAGGCGAAGGATGCGATCATCGAGTTCATCGCCTCGCAATGGAATCACGAGCACCTGGCGCGCGTTCCCGATCTGCTGACCCAGGTCCGTGGCGGCCTGGCCATGATTCCGCTGGAGCGTGCTGCAGCGCTGCTGCAGGCTTGTAACAGCTACATTCAGGACCAGCTGTTGGCCCGCCAGGCTGTGCCTGACTGGCAGAGCCTGGACACCCTGGCGGATGCGATCACCAGCGTCGAGTACTACCTGGAGCGACTGTCGGAAGACTGCGGGACGCAAGGCGACCTGATTCTCGATGTGGCCGAGGAGAGTCTGCAGAACCTGGGTTATTCGCTGGGACAAGAAAAGCCGCAACCGGTAGAGCAGATCGCCGAATCCGAGATGCTGGATCCGCTGGACGAGATCGAAGTGCTTCCGGAAGAGCCGGAGGTGAGTCCCGAGACGTTTGCCTTTGCCGAGCCCTCTGAAGAACAACAACCGGACGCATCGGAGCCGGCGTTCGTCAGCGAGTCGCAATTGCTGCTCGACGCCGCGGAAGCCGAACCCGAAATCGAGGCGGTGGAATTCGAGCCCGAGTGGGCACTAGGGGATTCAACCTCCGCGGACGATGAGATTGTCTTCAGTCTGCCGGATGATGAGTCGTCGGCTGCTCCGGCCCTTGCCGAGACGGCGGGCGAGGAGCCGAGCCTGGACGACTGGAGCGTGGCGCAGGTTGCCGAGCTCGATCTTCCCGAAGTGACCCTGCCTGACTTCACGCAGCCCGAAGCAGCTCCCGTTGTCGAACCCGAGCCGGCAATCAGCCTGGAGCAGGTGATGGCCGCGCCGGTTACCGCCATCAATCCGCCGGCACAGGATGTTCCGCCAAGCCTCCTGCCTCCGCCTGCCGACGAGGAGCCGGTCGATGAAGACCTGCTTGAAGTCTTCATCGAAGAGGCCGCTGAAGTCCTGGAAACCATCGGCGAATACCTGCCGCGCTGGTTCTCCGACAGTGATGACAAGGATGCACTGGGTGAAGTCCGCCGTGCATTCCACACCCTCAAGGGCAGCGGACGGATGGTGCGGGCGCTGATCATCGGCGAACTCGCATGGTCCATCGAGAACCTGCTCAATCGCGTCCTGGATCGCACCATCGTCGCCGGCGACTCGGTCAGGCAGGTGGTGCGTGACGTCGTCGAGCTGATGCCAGCGCTGGTCGAGGAGTTCGCCGCCAAGGCGCAGCGCCAGCGTGACGATGTCGATCGATTGGCCGCCACCGCGCATGCGCTGGCCAAGGGGCAGCCGGTAGTGCTGCCTCGGCCCGTCGCTGAGGTTGTCGAGGCCTTTGTGCCTGACGTGGACCCAGAGCCCGCACCGATCGCCGAAGCGCCTCAGGCGGTTCTGCCTGAAAACGGTGACGATGCGCTGGACCCGCAGTTGCTGGAAATCTTTCGCAACGAGGCAGAGTCGCACCTGACCACGCTCGTCAGCTTTCTCGCAGATTGCGCGCAACGCCTGCCCCAACCGGTGACCGATGCATTGCAGCGCGCGCTGCACACCCTCAAGGGCAGTGCGCACATGGCCGGCATCCTGCCCGTTGCGGAAATCGCGACGCCGTTGGAAAAGATGGTCAAGGAGTTCAAGACCAACCTGATCCAGATGGACCTGGCGGAAGCCGAGTTGCTGCACGAGGCCGAGTCGCTGCTGCGGCAGGGGCTGGTCAATCTCGACCATGAACCGCTGGCACCGATCGAAGGGGCTCCCGCGTTCCTGGCCAAGGTGCATGCGTTGCATCAGGCGCGACTGGTCGAGGCGGGTGCCCGCCAGCAGAACGATGCAGGCGAGGCGCGCGATCCGAGCATGATTGCGCTGTTCCTCTCCGAAGGCATGGATATTCTGCTGGACGCAGAAGACTTGTTGCGCAGCTGGCGTGAGCATCCGGCCGAGCGCCAGGAGCTCTCCGCCCTGCTGCAGGAGCTGACCACGCTCGGGCAGGGCGCCAAGATGGCCGATCTGCCGCAGATGGAGGCCCTGTGTCAGGTCCTGCTGCGCCTGTATGCCGTCGTCGAAGAGGGCCGACTCGCCGTCAGCGAGCGCTTCTTCGATGATGTCGAGCGCGGTCATGAAGCGCTGGTCGGGATGATGGACCAGGTGGCGGCAGCGCTGCAGGTCAGCGAGCAGTCTGAACTGCTGGCGCGTCTGGAGGCGTTGCTGGCCGAGGCGATAGACCCGCTGGATCTTGCGCAGTCATTTGCCGAGCCGCAGGTTGCAGCGGCCGAGCCCGCGCCCGTTACACAATTGCAAGCCGAAGCCGAAGCCGAAGCCGAAGCCGAAGCCGAAGCCGAAGCCGAAGCCGAAGCCGAAGCCGAAGCCGAAGCCGAAGCGTGGCCGGCCGATCCTGTGGTTGACGAAGCGCAGGATGATCTCGACCATGAAATGGTCGAGATATTTCTCGATGAGGCGGTCGATCTCATGGAGAGCGCAGGCCAGGCGCTGGATCGCTGGCTTGCCGATCCCGCCAATCAGATGGCCCTCTCGGCGCTATTGCGCGACCTGCATACCCTCAAGGGTGGCGCCCGGATGGCCTCCATTCGCCCGATCGGTGACCTGGCGCACGAGCTTGAATCGCTCTATGAAGGTCTCTCCGACGGCCGTTACGTCCACTCCGTCGAGTTGGCGACGCTGTTGCAGCGCAGCCACGATCACTTGGCCCTGCAGCTCGAACAACTGCAACGCCAGCTGCCGATGAGCTGCGCCGATGCTCTGATCGAGTCGATGCGCGCCTTTCGTCAGGGCGCTTTTCCTGCGTTCGAAGCCGAGGACGTAGTTGCCGAGGCGCAGCCGGATCAGGGTAATGAGTCCCATACGTTCGAGGAGCCACTCGAGGGCGAGGACGCTTTTGACGCTGTGCCGGACCAGCCTCCGGTCATGGAGGTCATCGATCTGCCACTGGCTGACATCGATGAGTCATTCACCAGCGAAGAGGGTGAAGCAGTCAGTCCCCTGGAGGACGTTGAAGCCTCCGAGGCCTCGTTCAGCGAAGCGCAGGACGAGATCGAGCTCGAACTGCCTGAAATCGAAGAGGCGCCCGCGTCGTTCGAGGTGGCCGCGGATGCCCCGCGTGCCGAAGCGGTCGATCGTCAGCCAGAGCTGGTAGATCGCGACCCCGAGCTGGTGGAGATCTTCCTGGAGGAGGGCTTCGACCTTATTGAAAGCGCGGCCGGCGGGTTGCAGCGCTGGATGGCGGATGTCGACAACAGCTTCGAGCTCGAAGCACTGCAGCGGGACCTGCACACCCTCAAGGGTGGTGCACGGATGGCGGATATCCGCGAGATCGGTGATCTCGCCCATGAACTCGAGTTTCTCTATGAGGGGCTGTGCGCGGGCAGCTACCGAGCCAGTTCCGAGCTGTTCGGCCTCCTGCAGGCCTGCCAGGACCGTCTGGCGGAGATGCTCGAAGCGGTGCGGGCGCACAATCCGATTCCTAGCGGTGATGCGCTGATCGAGACGATTCGCCGATTTCGCAACAACCCCGAGGAACAGCTGAGCATCCCCAGCAGCGTATCGCTGAAGGCTGCGCAGGAGGATGCGCAGCAGTCGGCCGAGGCCGAGATCCTCGATATCTTCGTCGAGGAAGCGGACGACCTGCTGGAAGAGATGGAGTCGGCCCTGGGCCGCTGGGATGCTGGCCGCGAGGACGCGGCGCCCCTGGCTGACATGCTTCGCGTGTTGCACACCCTCAAGGGCGGGGCACGCCTGGCGGGGCAGACTGCCCTGGGCAACATGGCCCATGATCTGGAGCAGCGCCTGAGCGAGGCGCAGCAACAGGGCGCCCCCTGGCCGGACAGTCTGTTCCTCGATGTACAACAGGGTTATGACGCGCTGCTCAAGGACGTCGAGCAGTTGCGCGACAGCCTTGCCAGCGATAGCGCCGAGCCGCTGTATTCGGAGCCACAGCATGCGGAGCTGCAGGAGACCGAGTCGCCGTTGCCGAGCGAGCCGCTGACACTGCCGCAGCCGATCGTTGCGGCGAGCAGCCAGCCGGCGCCAAGCGCTGCGCCGGCAAAGGTCCTGCCGTTTATTCGGCGCGCCCAGCAGGCCGCTCAGGAAGCCGCTGCGCGTCGAGCACCACAGGAACTGGTCAAGGTGCCGGCGGAACTGCTGGAAGGGCTTGTCAACCTGGCTGGTGAAACCTCGATCTTCCGTGGTCGGGTGGAGCAGCAAGTCAGCGACGTCGGGTTCACGCTCGGCGAAATGGAAGCGACCATCGAGCGCGTGCGCGATCAGCTGCGCCGCCTGGATACCGAAACCCAGGCGCAGATTCTCAGCCGCTATCAGGCCGAGGCCGAGCGGGCCGGCTACGACGATTTCGATCCGCTGGAGATGGACCGCCATTCGCAGCTGCAGCAGCTGTCCCGTGCGCTGTTCGAGTCGGCCTCCGACTTGCTCGACCTGAAGGAAACCCTCGCTGCGCGTAACCGCGATGCCGAAACCCTGCTGCTGCAGCAAGCACGCGTCAATACCGAGCTTCAGGAAGGCCTCATGCGTACGCGCATGGTGCCCTTCGAGCGGCTGGTGCCGCGTCTGCGTCGTATCGTCCGGCAGGTGGCCGGTGAACTCGGCAAGCAGGTCGAGTTCCTGGTCGGCAACGCCACCGGCGAGATGGACCGCAGCGTGCTCGAGCGAATCGTCGCGCCGCTGGAACATATGCTGCGCAATGCCGTGGACCACGGTATCGAGTCGGTCGAGCGGCGCCGTGCCGCCGGCAAATCCGAGCAGGGCACGATCCGCCTGGATCTGGCGCGTGAAGGCGGCGATATCGTCCTGACACTGGCGGACGACGGTGGCGGCATCAACCTCGAGGCGGTGCGGCGCAAGGCGATCGAACGCGGCCTGATGTCCGCCGACAGCGGTCTGTCCGAACACGAGATCCTGCAATTCATCCTCGAGGCCGGTTTCTCCACCGCCGAGCGCGTCACGCAGATCTCCGGCCGTGGTGTCGGCATGGACGTGGTGCATTCGGAGGTCAAGCAGCTCGGTGGCTCCATGAGCATCGAATCGACGCTGGGCCAGGGCACGCGTTTCCTGATTCGCCTGCCGTTCACGGTGTCGGTCAACCGGGCGCTGATGGTCTACTCGGGCGAGGACCTCTATGCGATCCCGCTGAACACCATCGAAGGTATCGTGCGGGTTTCGCCGTACGAGCTGGAGGCTTACTACCAGCCGGATGCGCCGCGCTTCGAATATGCCGGTCAGGCCTACGAGCTGCGTTACCTCGGCGATCTGCTGAACAACGGGCAGAAGCCGAAGCTGGTCGGACAGAGTCTGCCGCTGCCGGTGATTCTGGTGCGTTCCAAGGAGCACAGTGTCGCGGTGCAGGTCGACAGCCTGGCCGGCTCGCGCGAGATCGTGGTGAAGAGCCTCGGCCCGCAGTTCGCCGGCGTCCATGGCATCTCCGGTGCGACCATCCTCGGCGACGGTCGCGTGGTGGTGATTCTCGATCTGCTGGCCACCATTCGTGTCCTGCATGCGCATCAGCTCATTCAGCAGCAACAGCCGAGACTGATCGATCAGCTGCCCGAATCCGTCGAGGTGGAAAGCGAGCGGCCGACGCTGGTCATGGTGGTCGACGACTCGGTCACTGTGCGCAAGGTCACCAGCCGCCTGCTGGAGCGCAACGGCATGAACGTGCTGACCGCCAAGGATGGGGTGGATGCGATCACCCAGCTGCAGGAGCGCAAGCCGGACATCATGCTGCTGGATATCGAGATGCCTCGCATGGACGGCTTCGAGGTCGCCACGCTGGTGCGCCATGACGAGCGCCTCAAGGACCTGCCGATCGTCATGATCACTTCGCGTACCGGCGAGAAGCACCGGGATCGCGCGTTGAGCATCGGCGTCAACGAATACCTGGGCAAGCCGTACCAGGAGTCCGTCCTGCTCGAGGCCATCCAGCGCCTGGTCCACGCCGATGTCTGAAGTGCTCTCCACCCGTATTGCGGTACTCGCCGATACCTCGCTGCAGCGTCACGTGCTGCAGCAGGCGTTGACCGGAAGTGGCTATCAGGTGGTGCTGAACAACGACCCGGCGCGTCTTGAACCTGCCGATCTGGATAGCACCGAAGCGGACCTGTGGCTGGTGGATCTGGCTCAGACCGAAGACTCCCCGCTGGTGGATGCCTTGCTGGAGCGCGACACCACTCGGGTGCTGTTCGGCGAAGGGCATGCGCCGGAACGCCATTCGGAGTTCTACCCACGCTGGGAGCGCAGCCTGTTCAGCAAGCTCAAGCGCCTGGTGGGCGATCCGTCGCGTGCCGTCGGGCCACGGCTGGACGTGTTGCAGGGTGAAGGGCAGCGTCCGGAGCGACTGACGCTGCCTGCAGTGCTGGCCGATTCCGCGCTGCGTGCCGGAGAACCGGCACATCAGGTCTGGCTGCTGGCAGCCTCGCTGGGCGGACCGGAGGCGGTGAAGGCCTTTCTGGATGCCTTGCCCGGCGGGTTGCCGGTGGGCTTCGTCTACGCCCAGCATATCGAGGCGAGCTTCGAGTCGGCGCTGTCCCAGGCCGTGGGGCGCCATAGCCAGTGGCAGGTGCGGCAGGTCCGCCCGGGTGAGCCGGTTCGCTGCGGCGAGGTGGTAATCGCCCCGATCAGTGAGGAGCTGGCGTTCGAGGACGATGGCAGCGCGCGCCTGACCGGCCGCTGCTGGCCAGAGCCGTACAGCCCCTCGATCGACCAGATGATGCTGAACCTGGCCCAGCAGTTCGGCGGCCGCTGCGGTGTCATCGCCTTCAGCGGCATGGGTAGCGACGGCAGTGCCGCGGCGGCGTACGTGCTGCGTCAGGGCGGCAAGGTATGGACGCAGCGCGCCGACTCCTGCGCCTGCTCGAGCATGCCGGACAACCTTCGCGAGGGCGGCTACAGCTCCTACAGCGGCGATCCGCGAGAACTGGCCCAGGCGCTGGTCAATCATCTGGTGAACCAGGCCGGGGCGCCCACCACGTCTTTTCAACGGGATAATTCATGAGTCAGACGGTCATTTCTCAGGACGCGGAAAGCCTTACCGGGCTGCTGATGCCGCTTGCAGATCGCATGCTGCTGGTACCCAACGTGGCGGTAGCCGAGCTGATTCCGTACCGTGCGCCACAGGCGGTACAGGGCATGCCGGCCTGGTTTCTCGGCCAGGTGCAGTGGCGCGACCTGAGCCTGCCATTGCTGTCATTCGAGGCCGCCTCCAGCGGCGAGCCGCAGCCGGTGGGCAGCGCCGCGCGGGTGGCCGTGCTCAACGCTGTCGGCGGGCGCGATCACGTCAAGTTCATTGCCCTGCTGGTGCAGGGCATTCCGCATTCGATCAAGGTCGATGCGAGCCTGGCGCGGGCGGACGTAGAACTTGCACCGCTGGAGCTGGATGCGGTCAACCTCGGTGATATGCAGGCACGTATTCCCGACCTGGTCGGCCTGGAGCAGAAGCTGGCAGACGCCGGCCTGATCTGACTGCGGTCCGCGGCTAGAAGTCGCCCCACAGTTGCTGCGCCACGCTCAATGCCACCACCGGTGCGGTCTCGGTGCGCAGTACGCGCGGGCCGAGCCGGGCCGGCAGAAACCCCTGGCCGCTGGCCAGCTCGACTTCGCTATCGCTCAGGCCGCCCTCCGGGCCGATAAGAAATGCCAGGCTCTGCGGCTTGGCATGGCTTGCCAGCGGCTCGGCCACCGGGTGCAGCACGAGCTTGAGGTCGGCCTCGACGTCCAGCCAGTCGCGCAGCGTGACCGGCGCATGGATGATCGGCAGTACCGAGCGGCCGCACTGCTCGCAGGCGCTGATGGCGATCTGTCGCCAATGGGCCAGGCGCTTGTCGGCGCGCTCATCGTTGAGGCGGACCTCGCATCGCTCGCTGATCAGCGGGGTGATCTCGCTGACGCCCAGCTCGGTAGCCTTCTGGATCGCCCAGTCCATGCGCTCGCCACGGGACAGGCCCTGACCGAGGTGGATTCGCAGCGGTGATTCCGGCATTCCCGTCAGGCGTTCGTGCAGTTCCACGCTGACGCTCTTCTTGCCCACCTCCAGCAGTTCGCCGCGGTACTCGGCACCGCTGCCGTCGAACAATTGCACCGCGCTGCCGGCCGACAGGCGCAGGACCCGCCCGATGTAATGAGCCGATGCCTCGGGTAACGCATGCTGGCCGAGGGAAAGAGGGGCGTCGATGAAGAAGCGGGATAGGCGCATAGGGCAACGGCAGGGCGTGGTGGATGGAACGGCAAGTCTAAAGCATCGGCAGCCCGCTCAGCAGGCCGCCGCACGCTGCGTGGTGCTCAGCCCGGATCGCGGAAGCCTGGATAGAGGCTGCTCGGCATCGCCACCTGGACGGTGTCGCGGGTAGCGATATCGATCCCTTCGCTGGCAACCGCGGCGAGGAAGTCGATCTGCTCTTCGGTGATGCAGTACGGCGGCAGGAAGTACACCACGCTGCCCAGCGGGCGCAGCAGGGCGCCGCGCTCCAGCGCGTGCTGGTAGACCTTCAGCCCGCGACGTTCCTGCCAGGGGTAGGCCGTACGGCTGGGTTTGTCCTGAACCATCTCGATGGCCAGCGCCATGCCGGTCTGGCGCACCTCGGCCACATGTGGATGCTCGGCCAGGTGCGCGGTGGCGCTGGCCATGCGTGCGGCCAGCGCCTTGTTCGCCTCGATGACGTTGTCCTCGGCGAAGATGTCCAGCGTCGCCAGTGCGGCGGCACAGGCCAGCGGATTGCCGGTGTAGGTGTGCGAATGAAGAAAGGCGCGCAGGGTCGAGTAGTCGTCGTAGAACGCCTGATACAGGCGGTCGGTGGTGAGCACCGCGGCCATCGGCAGATAGCCGCCGGTAAGGGCCTTGGACAGGCAGAGGAAGTCCGGCGTGATGCCGGCCTGCTCGCAGGCGAACATCGTGCCGGTGCGCCCGAAGCCGACGGCGATCTCGTCGTGGATGAGGTGCACCTCGTAGCGGTCGCAGGCCTCGCGCAGCAGCTTGAGGTAGATCGGGTGGTACATGCGCATGCCGCCGGCACCCTGGATCAGCGGCTCGACGATGACCGCGGCGATGTCCCGGTGATGCTCGGCCAGGGTCTGCTCCATGTGCGCGAACATCTGCCGCGAGTGTTCTTCCCAGCTGACGCCTTCGGGCCGCAGGTAGCAGTCCGGGCTCGGCACCTTGAACGTGTCCAGCAACAGTGGCTTGTAGGTGTCGGTGAACAGTGCCACGTCGCCCACCGACATGGCGGCCACGGTTTCGCCGTGATAGCTGTTGGTCAGCGTGACGAAGCGCTGCTTGCGCTCGCGACCGCTGTTACGCCAGTAGTGGAAGCTCATCTTCAACGCCACCTCGATGCCGGTGGAGCCGTTGTCGGTGTAGAACACGCGCTCCAGCCCGGCCGGCGTCAAGGCGACCAGGCGCTCCGACAGCTCCACCACCGGCTGATGGCTGAAGCCGGCGAGCATCACGTGCTCGAGCTGGTCGACCTGGTCCTTGATGCGCTGATTGATGCGCGGATTGGCATGGCCGAAAACGTTGACCCACCAGGAGCTCACCGCGTCCAGGTAGCGCTTGCCGTCGAAGTCCTCCAGCCACACGCCTTCACCGCGGCGGATGGGGATCAGCGGCAGCTGTTCGTGGTCCTTCATCTGGGTGCAGGGGTGCCAGAGTACGGCGAGGTCGCGTTGCATCCAGCTGTCGTTCAGGCTCATGGTGACTCCTTGTGCGGTGAGTTGCGCAGCCTAGCAGAACTGGCGGTTGCGTCTCGATGGGGGTACTCATCGGTTTGCTCGATGTTTCAAAGCAAAAAAATGCGCTCTATTCCGATAGGTAACCGGCTAGGCTTCTATCCCTCGAAATTGAAGGATGGATTCGATGCACTGGCGTAATTCCCCGACGCATTACGGGCTGACCAGCATTGTGTTGCACTGGCTGGTGGCCGTGGCGGTATTCGGTCTGTTCGCCCTGGGTTTCTGGATGGTCGGGCTGAACTACTACAGCAGCTGGTACCGGACCGCACCGGACCTGCACAAGAGTATCGGCATCCTGTTGCTGCTGGTCATGCTGCTACGGGTGCTCTGGCGCTTCGTCAGCCCGGCACCGGCACCGCTGGCCAGCCAGGGCCGCCTGACCCGAACGGCCGCCAGGCTCGGCCATGGACTGCTCTATCTCGGGCTGTTCGTGGTGATGCTCTCGGGTTATCTGATTTCCACGGCCGACGGCCGCGCGATCAGCGTGTTCGGGCTGTTCGAAGTGCCCGCGCTGATCACTTTCATTCCCAACCAGGCCGATAGTGCCGGGCTGGTTCACGAATACGCTGCCTGGGCATTGGTGATCTTCGCCGTCGTGCATGCCCTCGCCGCGCTTAAGCACCATTTCATCGATCGCGACGCGACGCTGATGCGCATGCTCGGTCGCAGCACCGATTAATCACCCCGATAGGAGAGTCATTGATGCTCAAGAAAACGCTCGCAGCGCTGGTCCTCGGCTCGGCCCTGGTCGGCGGCCAGGCATTCGCCGCCGATTACGCCATCGACAAGCAAGGCCAGCACGCCTTCGTCAACTTCAAGATCAGCCACCTTGGCTACAGCTGGCTGTGGGGCACCTTCAAGGATTTCGACGGTAGCTTCAGCTTCGATGCGGCCAAGCCGGAGCAGAGCAAGGTGAACGTCACGCTGAAGACCGCCAGCGTCGACACCAATCATGCCGAGCGCGACAAGCATCTGCGCAGCGATGACTTCCTCAATGTCGCCAAGCACCCGACGGCCACATTCGAATCGACATCGGTGAAGTCCACTGGTGAAGGCACCGCCGATATCACCGGCAATCTGACCCTTAACGGTGTGACCAAGCCGGTGGTGATCGCGGCCAAGTTCATCGGTGAGGGCGACGATCCCTGGGGCGGCTACCGCGCCGGTTTCGAGGGCAGCATGACCCTGACCCTGAAGGACTTCGACATCAAGATGGACCTGGGGCCGGCGTCGCAGACCGTCGACCTGATCATCTCGGTCGAAGGCGTGCGCAAGTAGGCCCAGACGTGTGAAGCACGAACGCCGGCCGCCAGCCGGCGTTCTGCGTTGGAGCGATGCGAATCATGCGCGGGGCATCCGCGCCGAGCGTTCGTTGCGAATGTTTCGCAACATTTAATGCGCATACTATGACTCCTTGGCGGTTTACAGACAGTCATGGACGTAAGTATATTTCGGTCCACTCTACGCGGCGTCTGCGCCGCGCTGTTGCCCATTCCCGCCTGCCAGCTCTTCAAGAGGTCTTTCCATGCCAATCAAGTCAGCCAACGCTGCCCTGATGTCCATTCTCGCCGTGGCTGTTTTCCTGGCCGGCTGTCAGGAAGAAGCAGCACCCCCGGCGCAGCAGAAGCCCACCGTGGGCGTCGTGACCCTGCAGGCAGAGCCTTTTGCGGTAACCACCGATCTGCCAGGCCGTACCCGCGCCTACCGCATCGCCGAGGTTCGTCCGCAGGTCAATGGCATCATCCAGAGGCGCCTGTTCACCGAGGGTAGCGAGGTCAAGGCCGGGCAGCAGCTCTACCAGATCGATGCGGCGGTGTACGAGGCAACCCTGAAGAGTGCCCAGGCCAGCCTGGCGTCCAGCAAGTCGCTGGCCGACCGCTACGCCGAACTGGTCAAGGACCAGGCGGTGAGCAAGCAGGCCTATGACGAGGCGCGCGCGGCCAGCCTGCAGGCCGAGGCGGAACTGGAGCGGGCGCGCATCGACCTGCGCTACACCAAGGTGCTGGCGCCGATCTCCGGGCGCATCGGCCGCTCCGCAGTGACCGAAGGCGCGCTGGTCAGCAACGGCCAGGCCCAGGAACTGGCGACCATCCAGCAGCTCGATCCGATCTATGTCGACGTGACCCAGCCGGCCCGCGACCTGCTGGCGCTGCGCCGTGACCTGGCCGATGGCCGTCTGCAGAAGGCCGGCGAGAACGCGGCCAAGGTCACCCTGAAGCTCGAGGACGGCAGCGACTACGGCCACGAAGGCAAACTGGAGTTCAGCGAAGTGACGGTGGACCCCGGTACCGGCTCTGTGACCCTGCGCGCCGTGTTCCCCAACCCGGACAAGGTGTTGCTGCCGGGCATGTTCGTCCATGCGCAGCTGGTCGCCGGTCTCAAGAGCGAGGCGATCCTGGTGCCGCAGCAGGGCGTGACCCGCAATGCCCGGGGCGAGCCCTCGGCGATGGTGGTCAATGCAGAGAACAAGGTCGAGCTGCGCCGGATCAAGACCGAGCGTACGGTCGGCAACCGCTGGCTGGTGGGTGAAGGGCTGCAGCCGGGCGATCGGGTGATCACCGAGGGGCTGCAGTTCATCCAGCCGGGCGTCGAGGTCGATGCTGCTCCGGCGACCAATGTCGATAATGCCGGGGCGCCTGTCGAGCCCCAAGGCCAAGAAGGCTGAGGGGTTCCTAGTTCATGTCCAGATTCTTTATCGACCGACCGATCTTCGCCTGGGTGATCGCCCTGGTGATCATGCTCGCCGGTGGCCTGTCCATCCTCAATTTGCCGGTCAACCAGTATCCGAGCATCGCTCCGCCGGCGATCGGCATCCAGGTCACCTATCCGGGGGCCTCGGCGCAGACGGTGCAGGATACCGTGGTGCAGGTCATCGAGCAGCAGCTCAATGGCATCGACGGGCTGCGCTACATCAGCTCGGCGAGCAACTCCGACGGCAGCATGGAGATCACCGTCACCTTCGACCAGGGCACCAACCCGGATATCGCCCAGGTGCAGGTGCAGAACAAGCTGCAGCTGGCCACGCCGCTGCTGCCGCAGGAGGTTCAGCAGCAGGGCATTCGCGTCACCAAGGCGGTGCGCAACTTCCTTATCGTCATCGGTCTGGTGTCCACCGATGGCAGCCTGGACCAGCGTGACCTGGCGAACTACATCGTTGCCAACATGCAGGACCCGATCTCGCGGACCAAGGGCGTGGGCGACTTTCAGGTGTTCGGCGCCCAGTACGCGATGCGCATCTGGCTTGACCCGGCCAAGCTGAACAACTTCAGCCTGACGCCGGTGGATGTCAGCTCGGCGATCCAGGCGCAGAACGTCCAGGTGTCTTCCGGCCAGCTCGGCGGACTGCCGGCACTGCCCGGGCAGCAGCTCAACGCCACGGTGATAGGCAAGACCCGCCTGCAGACCCCCGAGCAGTTCCGCAACATCCTGCTCAAGGTCAACAGCGACGGCTCCCAGGTGCGCCTGGGCGATGTCGCCAAGGTCGAGCTGGGCGGTGAAACCTACGCCGTCAGCGCGCATTTCAACGGCAAGCCGGCCGCCGGTCTGGCCCTGAAGCTGGCCACCGGCGCCAACGCGCTGGACACCGTAGAGGGCGTGCGCAAGACCATCGACGAACTCAAGCCGTTCTTCCCGCCGGGTGTCGAGGTGGTCTACCCGTACGACACCACGCCGGTCATTTCCGCCTCCATCACCGGGGTCATGCAAACGCTGCTCGAGGCGTTCGTGCTGGTGTTCCTGGTGATGTACCTGTTCCTGCAGAACTTCCGCGCGACCCTGGTGCCGACGCTGGCGGTGCCGGTGGTGCTGCTGGGCACCTTCGGCGTGCTGGCGGTGTTCGGCTTCAGCATCAACACGCTGACCATGTTCGCGATGATCCTGGCCATCGGCCTGCTGGTGGACGACGCCATCGTGGTGGTGGAAAACGTCGAGCGGGTGATGCGCGAAGAAGGGCTTTCGCCGCTGGAAGCCACGCGAAAGTCCATGGGGCAGATCCAGGGTGCGCTGATCGGTATCGGCGTGGTGCTGTCGGCGGTGCTGCTGCCGATGGCCTTCTTCGGTGGCTCGACCGGGGTCATCTACCGGCAGTTCTCGATCACCATCGTCTCGGCCATGGTGCTCTCGGTGCTGATGGCGCTGATCTTCACCCCGGCACTCTGCGCGACACTGCTCAAGCCCATCGACAAGGACGACCATCACGAAAAACGCGGCTTCTTCGGCTGGTTCAACCGTACCTTCGAGCGCAGTGTCAATGGCTACGAGCGTGGCGTGAAGGCCGTACTCAAGCGCAAGGCACCGTTCCTGCTGCTGTATGTGCTGATCGTCGCGGTGATGGTGGTGCTCTTCAACCGTATCCCCACCGCCTTCCTGCCGGAGGAGGACCAGGGCGTGCTGTTCGCCCAGGTGATGACGCCGTCGGGTTCCACCGCCGAACGCACCCAGCAGAGCATCGATGCCATGCGCAGCTATCTGCTGGAAGAGGAAGGCGACATCGTTCGCTCGGTGTTCACCGTGACCGGCTTCAGCTTCGCCGGTCGTGGGCAGAGTTCGGGTATCGCGTTCATCGGTCTCAAGCCGTGGAGCGAGCGGACCAACAAGGACGACAGCGTGTTCGCCCTGGCCCAGCGCGCGCAGCAGCATTTCGCCAGCTTCCGTGACGCCCAGGTATTCGCCTTCGCGCCGCCGGCGGTAATGGAGCTGGGTAACGCCACAGGCTTCAACTTCTTCCTGCAGGACCGCGCAGGCGTGGGCCAGGAGGTGCTGCAGCAGGCGCGGGACAAGTTCCTGCAGCTGGCCAGCCAGAGCCCGGTGCTGACCCGGGTTCGCCCCAATACCCTGCGTGACGAGCCGCAGTATCAGGTGCTGATCGATGACGAGAAGGCCCGGGTGCTGGGCGTTTCGCTGGCCGACATCAACAGCACGCTGTCGATCGCCTGGGGTGGGCGCTACGTCAACGACTTCATCGATCGTGGACGGGTGAAGAAGGTCTACCTGCAGGGCATCCCCAGTGCAAGGATGAATCCCGAGGACCTGGAGAAGTGGTACGTGCGCAACGATGCTGGCGAGATGGTGCCGTTCAGTGCCTTCGCCACGGGCGAGTGGACGTACGGTTCGCCGAAGCTGTCCCGTTACAACGGCGTTAGCGCGATCGAGATGCTCGGCGAGCCGGCACCCGGCTACAGTTCCGGTGATGCCATGGCCGAGGTGGAGCGCATTGCCGCTCAGCTGCCGCCAGGCGTGGGCTATTCGTGGACCGGGCAATCCTACGAGGAGCGGCTGGCCGGCTCGCAGACGCTGGCGCTCTATGCCCTGTCGCTGCTGGTGGTGTTCCTCTGCCTGGCGGCCCTGTACGAGAGCTGGTCGATTCCGTTCTCGGTCATGCTGGTGGTGCCGCTGGGTATTGTTGGGGCGCTTGCCTTCACGCTGGCGCGTGGATTGTCCAACGAGGTGTTCTTCCAGGTGGGCCTGGTCACCACTATCGGCCTGTCGGCGCGTAACGCGATCCTCATCGTCGAGTTCGCCAAGGCGCTGCACGAGCAGGGCATGAGCTATGCGGACGCCGCCTTGCGTGCCTGCCGTATGCGTCTGCGCCCGATCATCATGACCTCCCTGGCGTTCATTCTCGGCGTGGTGCCGCTCGCCATCGCCTCCGGCGCGGGTGCCGGCAGCAAGCACGCCATCGGTACCGGGGTGATCGGCGGCATGCTCACCGCGGCGGTGCTGGCAATCTTCTGGATTCCGTTGTTCTACGTGATGATCTGCTCGTTCTTCGATCGCACGGATTCCGCCAGCGAAGGTGTGAAGGAGGATTCGCTGTGAACAAGTCTCTGTTGAGTCTCGCGCTCGTGGCGGCGCTGAGTGGCTGCTCGCTGATCCCCGAGTACCAGCGTCCGGATGCGCCGGTACCGGCCGACTGGCCGCAGGGCGAAGCCTATTCAAAGGCATCCCCCGAGGCTCGGGCGCAGGCCCTTGGCTGGCGCGAGTTCTTCCGTGATCCAGCGCTGCAGCAGCTGATCGAGGTCGCGCTGGAGAACAACCGCGACCTGCGCGTCGCGGCGCTGAACGTCGATGCCTACCGTGCGCTGTACCGCGTGCAGCGCGCCGATGTGCTGCCGGCGGTGAGCGCCGATGGCGCTGGCACCCGCAGCCGTACACCGGCCGATCTGAACATGAGCGGCGAGCCGGCCATCAGCAGCCAGTACAGCGCCACCTTCGGCGTGTCCTGGGAGCTGGACCTGTTCGGCCGCCTACGCAGCCTGCGCGACCAGGCGCTGGAGCAGTACTTCGCCAGCGAGGCCGCTCAGCGCAGCACGCAGATCAGCCTGATCGCCAGCGTCGCCAACGCCTGGCTGACGCTGCAGGCCGATCAGGCGCTGCTGCAGGTCACCCGTGACACGCTCAAGACCTACGAGGAAAGCCTGGGCCTGACCCAGCGCAGCTTCGATGTCGGCGTCGCCTCGGCGCTGGAACTGCGTCAGGCACGCAGTGCGGTGGACAGTGCGCGGGTGAGTATCGAGCAGTACACCCGCCTGGTGGCGCAGGACCGCAATGCCCTGACCCTGCTACTGGGCCAGAGCCTGCCGGCCGGTCTGCCGAGCGGCGAAGGTCTCGAGCGCACCCAGCTGGCGACGTTGCCGGTCGGGTTGCCCTCGGACCTGCTGCAGCAACGCCCGGATATTCTCCAGGCGGAGTACCAGCTGCGTGCGGTCAATGCCAGCATCGGCGCCGCGCGTGCGGCCTTCTTTCCGCGCATCAGCCTGACCGGCGCGGCGGGGACCGCCAGCAGCGAGCTGTCCGGTCTGTTCGACGGCGGTTCCGGCTACTGGAGCTTCTCGCCGAGCATCAGCGTGCCGATCTTCAACGCCGGCCAGCTTCGGGCCAACCTGGACTACGCGCAGATCAGCAAGAACATCCAGGTGGCACAATACGAGCAGGTCATCCAGACGGCGTTCCGCGAGGTCGCCGACGGGCTCGCCGCCCAGGCCACTTATGTGCGCCAGGTGCAGGCCCAGCGTGATCTGCTGCAGACCAGCGAGGATTATTACAACCTCGCCGAGCGTCGCTATCGCACCGGTGTCGACAGCTACCTGACCGTGCTCGACGCGCAGCGCCAGCTGTTCAGCGTGCAGCAGCAGCTGATCAGCGACCGTCTGGCGCAGCTGACCAGCGAGGTGAACCTGTTCAAGGCGCTGGGTGGTGGCTGGCAGGAGACCGTGCAGGCCACCCCGGAGGGCTGAGGATCATGGCGACGCAGCCCTGAAGAGGTCGTCGCCGTGCTGCAGATGCGAAAACGCCGCCCAGCGGGCGGCGTTTTCGTTCCGGCGCGGGTCAGGCTTCGCGGTTGCGCGTCAGCAGGGCCGGTTTCTCGCCACGCGGGCGGGACGGCAACTGCTCGAGCTGCTCCAGGCTGGGCAGACGATCGATCTTCGATTCCTTGTGAATGATCACCGGCTGCTTCTCGCGCGGCTTGGCCATTTCCTGACGCGTGACGACCGGCTCATCGATGCGGCGACCCTCGTTCTTGCGCCGCGGCTGACCATTGCGTGGCTGGCCGTTGCGCGCCGCCTGGCCCTGGCCAGCGGCGGGACGCTTGCCCTTGCTTCCCGCTGCGCCGCCACCGCCGTTGCGGGCAGCTCCAGCTGCACGCGGTGCGGAGCCCGGCTGGGCCTGACCGCCGCCGGTACGGCGTCCGCGGTTCTGCTTGTTCTGATAGGGGCTGACGTAATCGACGCGATTGCCGAAATTGTCCACTTCGTCATCGAGGAACTCGTCCGGCGCACGATCCGGCGGCAGTTGCGGCGGCCGGGCAACGCCCTGAGCTTCGCTGGCCACGCCATCGCGGGCCGGCTTGCGCGTCTTGCTCTTGCTGCGGCGATTGCGCTCCTTCTGCTCGGCACCCTTTTCCGCCGGCTTGTCGCGCTCGCCACGTGCCTTGCGCTCGCCACGCTGCGGGCGCGGTTGGCGGGGCTCACGGACTTCCGGCTTCTCTGCCTCGATGCTGCTGGCGTCGAAGCCCTGCAGATCGCCATCGGGAATGCGCTGCTTGGTCATGCGTTCGATGCCCTTGAGCAGCTTCTCCTCGTCCGGCGCTACCAGCGAAATGGCTTCACCACTGCGTCCGGCACGGCCGGTGCGGCCGATGCGGTGCACATAGTCTTCCTCGACGTTGGGCAGCTCGAAGTTGACCACATGCGGCAGCTGGTCGATGTCCAGGCCGCGGGCGGCGATATCGGTGGCCACCAGGATGCGCACCTGGTTGGCCTTGAAGTCGGCCAGGGCCTTGGTGCGGGCATTCTGGCTCTTGTTGCCATGGATCGCGGCAGCCGGCAGGCCGTGTTTCTCCAGGTACTCGGCCAGGCGATTGGCACCGTGCTTGGTACGGGTAAAGACCAGCACCTGCTCCCAGGCACCCTGGGTGATCAGGTGGGCGAGCAGGGCCCGCTTGTGGCTTGAGGCGACGCGGAACACGCGCTGCTCGATGCGCTCGACGGTGGTGTTCGGCGGGGTGACCTCGATGCGCTCCGGGTTTTGCAGCAGCTTGGCGGCGAGGTCGGTGATGTCCTTGGAGAAGGTGGCCGAGAACAGCAGGTTCTGGCGCTTGGCCGGCAGCTTGGCCAGGACCTTCTTGACGTCATGGATGAAGCCCATGTCGAGCATGCGGTCGGCTTCGTCGAGGACGAGGATTTCCACGTGCGACAGGTCGATGGCCTTCTGGTTGGCCAGGTCGAGCAGGCGACCGGGGCAGGCGACCAGCACGTCGATACCCTTGGCCACGGCCTGGATCTGCGGATTCATGCCGACGCCGCCGAAGATCACCGCGCTTTTCAGCGGCAGATCGCGGGCGTAGACCTTGAAGCTGTCGTGAACCTGGGCGGCGAGCTCGCGGGTGGGTGTCAGCACCAGCACGCGCGGCTGTTTCGGGCCGTAGCGGTGTTCACGATCCGGGTGACCACCCGGAAACAGCAGTTCGAGTACCGGCAGGGCGAAGCCGCCTGTCTTGCCGGTTCCGGTCTGGGCGGCGACCATCAGGTCACGGCCTTGCAACACGGCGGGAATGGCCCGCTGTTGCACGGGAGTAGGCTGGGTGTAACCGGCGGCCTCGACGGCACCGGCCAAAGCCTCGGAGAGACCGAGGGAAGCAAAGGACATGAGTAATCCTGTCTTGTTAGGGGCGAGGCCCTGGGATGGTCATGCCTGGCTCGAATCGCGACTGGCGTGCGATCCCGTCCGGTCCTGCCGCGAATGGTGATGGCGGCATCCGGGCGTAAGCCTGGCGGAAGCGCGGAGTATAACAGAGGCTGTTAACGCCGCATTGCTCTGACAGTGTCGCAGGTCACGGGTTCATTAGCCAGCTCCGTATTTCCCCGGAGCTGGCCGGAACTCAGCGCGACAGCCCGAGGTTGTTCCAGATCGCCAGGCTCGGTTCGGCCTGGTTCAGCGTGTAGAAGTGCAGGCCTGGCGCACCGCCGGCCAGCAGCTTCTGGCACATCTCGGTGATCACCTGCTCGCCGAAGGACTGGATGCTCTGCATGTCGTCGCCATAGGCTTCGAGCTGCTTGCGCACCCAGCGTGGGATCTCCGCGCCACAGGCATCGGAGAAGCGGGCCAGCTTGCTGTAATTGGTGATCGGCATGATACCCGGCACCACCGGCGTCTGAACCCCGAGCTTGCGCACGCGCTCGACGAAGTAGAAGTAGCAGTCGGCATTGAAGAAGTACTGGGTAATCGCACTGTCGGCGCCGGCCTTGGCCTTGCGCACGAAGTTCGCCAGGTCGTCCTCGAAGTTGCGCGCCTGGGGATGCATTTCCGGGTAGGCGGCGATCTCGATATGAAAGTGGTCGCCGGTCTCGGCGCGGATGAACTCCACCAGTTCGTTGGCGTAGCGCAGCTCGCCGCTGGCCATGCCCATACCCGACGGCAGGTCGCCGCGCAGTGCGACGATGCGCTGGATGCCGGCACTCTTGTAGAGGTTCAGCAGCTCGCGCAGTTCGGCCTTGGTGTCGCCAACGCAGGACAGGTGCGGGGCGGTGGGGATCTTCACCTCACCGTCGAGTTGCAGCACGGTGTTGAGCGTGCGGTCGCGCGTCGAGCCACCGGCACCGTAGGTGCAGGAGAAGAAATCGGGCTGGTAGCCCGCCAGCTGGCGCGCCACGTTCAGCAGTTTTTCATGCCCGGCTTCGGTCTTGGTGGGGAAGAACTCGAAGCTGATGGAAGGGCGATTTGAAGAGGTCATACAGAAATTCCTTGAGCTGCAAGCCGCAGGCCGCGAGCGCACCTGGCGCCTCGCAGCCTGTGACGTGACCTGCTTAGTAGCGGTAGCTGTCCGGCTTGAACGGACCTTCGACGGCAACGCCGATGTACTCGGCCTGCTTGGCGGTCAGCTGGGTGACCACGCCACCGAAGCCCTTGACCATCTCCAGCGCCACTTCTTCGTCGAGCTTCTTCGGCAGCACCATGACGGTGACGTTCTGGGTCTTCTCGGCCACCGGCAGGTCGGCGAACTTCTCGTTGTAGAGGTGGATCTGCGCCAGCACCTGGTTGGCGAAGGAGCCGTCCATGATCCGGCTCGGGTGGCCGGTGGCGTTGCCCAGGTTCACCAAGCGGCCTTCAGCCAGGAGAATTAGGTAGTCATCGTTGGTCGGGTCGACGGTCTTGCCGGTGCGGTGGATCTTGTGCACCTGCGGCTTGACCTCTTCCCAGCCCCAGTTCTGGCGCATGAAGGCGGTGTCGATCTCGTTGTCGAAGTGACCGATGTTGCACACCACGGCGCGCTTCTTCAGCGCCTTGAGCATGCCGGCGTCGCACACATTGACGTTACCGGTCGTGGTGACGATCAGGTCGATCTTGCCCAGCAGCGCGGCGTCGACGCTGGCTTCGGTGCCGTCGTTGATGCCGTTCTTGTAGGGGGAAACCAGCTCGAAGCCGTCCATGCAGGCCTGCATGGCGCAGATCGGGTCGACTTCCGAGACCTTGACGATCATGCCTTCCTGGCGCAGCGACTGTGCCGAGCCCTTGCCTACGTCGCCGTAGCCGATGACCAGCGCCTGCTTGCCGGAGAGCAGGTGATCGGTGGCGCGCTTGATGGCGTCGTTCAGGCTGTGGCGGCAGCCGTACTTGTTGTCGTTCTTGCTCTTGGTGACCGAGTCGTTGACGTTGATCGCCGGCACTTTCAAGGTTCCGCCCTTGAGCATGTCGAGCAGGCGGTGCACACCGGTGGTGGTTTCCTCGGTGATGCCGTGCACGCGCTCGAGTACCTGCGGATACTTGTCGTGCAGGATCTGGGTCAGGTCACCGCCGTCGTCCAGCACCATGTTGGCGTCCCACGGCTGGCCGTCCTTGAGGATGGTCTGCTCGATGCACCACTCGTATTCTTCCTCGGTTTCGCCCTTCCAGGCGAATACCGGGATGCCGGCAGCGGCGATGGCGGCAGCGGCCTGGTCCTGGGTGGAGAAGATGTTGCAGGAGGACCAGCGTACCTCGGCGCCGAGGGCGATCAGCGTCTCGATCAGCACCGCGGTCTGGATGGTCATGTGGATACAGCCCAGGATCTTCGCGCCCTTGAGCGGTTGCTCGGCGGCGTACTTGCGGCGCAGGCCCATCAGGGCGGGCATTTCCGATTCGGCGATGATGATCTCGCGGCGGCCCCAGGCGGCCAGGGATATGTCGGCGACCTTGAAGTCGGTGAAACCGGCAGGCGTCATGACAGCACTCATCGAAGAGTTCTCCATTCGTATGGTTGCGAATGGGCGCCGTTGATGCGTTCGAGGAAACGCCCCATCCGAGCCTGACAGGTTCTGGAACCTGCTGCAGCGCCCCTCGGGTGGGTGGCGGGCACGATCGAAGCGGAGTCGATCGGGTAAAACCCGGCGATTATAGCCGCGCCGTCCGGCAATCCCAAGCCCGCTGCACGGCGAACTCCACGGATGACCGGGCGGTCGAAGTTGAAGGTTCGGTGACCCTTGCCGGGCGAAACCGTTTCAGGAGACCGCCATGAACCCCATGCTTCGCCTTGCCCCCTTCCTGCTGGTGGGTGCGATCAGCCTGCCGGCCGCAGCGCAGTCCTGCTATGTCCACAGCGAAACCTCCGGTGCGGTACCGGCGCCGGTGGTGACCGAACAGTGCTTCGAGTTCCACGGCGTGGACAAGGACGACGCCATCAACTGGGTCTGTCAGGACAACGAGGCGGTGAAGAACTCCCGCCGTGAGATCCGTGACAGCTGTCCGGACGGGCACTTCGGCATCTGTACCGCGCCGATGACGCCGGAAACCCTCGCCAACGAGCGCGCCACCGGTTCCCAGGCGAAGAACGGTACCTTGCCGACCCAGATCAGCGAGGACGCAACCATCGTCACGTATCACTATCACGCCAGCGATCGCGCCCAGGCCAAGATCGACTGCGAAAGTGCCGGCGGCAGATGGTCGCAATAAAGGCGGTGCGCAATCTTTGCTGACGAAGTCCAAGCCCGACTGATTTGTTCAACCGCCCATGGGCGGGGATAATCCCGCGCTTCGTATCCGTGAGTGGCCGAACCATGACGTTGTTGAGATTGCTGTGCCTTCCCCTGTTCGCCGCGCTGCTGCTGGCAGGCTGTGATCGTGTCGACCCTGACTCGCCGCTGGGCAAGCGCAAGGCGATCTATCAGGCGATGCTCGATACCAAGGAAGACCTCGGCGGCATGCTGCGCGGGCGCATCCCATTCGACGGCACGGCGTTTACCAGCGGCGCCGCCAAGCTCGACGAGCTGTCGCGCCAACCCTGGCAGCACTACCCGGAGGTCAAGGAAAAGCAGAGCGACGCGCGTGACGATGTCTGGCAGCGCCAGGAGCGCTTCCAGGAACTGGCCCGCGCGCTGGAGGCTGACACGGCTGCGCTGGTGGAGGTGACGACCGCGGGTCCGGTGACCGCTGAGCGTGTCGCCCCGGCCTTCCAGCGTGTCGAGGATGCCTGCGAGGCCTGCCACAAGGAGTTCCGCGCCTACTGAGGCGGCTCAGCGGCGCAGGGTTTCCAGTTTTTCCCGGGATTTGGCCAGCTGATCGCGGCGCAGCTCGATCAGCTGCGCATTGCCGGTGCCCAGTGCTTCACGGAGCAGGGTTTCGCGACGCTCCACCTGGCGGTTTACGTGCTCGTATTCCACCTGGCGCGGGTGCAGCGCGACCAGGCCCTGGCACTGCTTGGTCAGGGTCTGCAGCTCGGCATTGAGCTGGGTCTGCTGCAGCTTGTCGCCTTGCAGGCGTGCCTGCTGCAGCTGCTCGCGCAGCGCCTGGCGCTGTGCATGGCACTGAGGGTCGGCCTGCGGAGCGGCGGCGAGCAGCGGGCTGACGACAGCGCAGGCGGTCAGCAGGGCAATGGGCAGATGTCGCAAAGACATGCCACGCCTCCATAGTTGTTATCCAGCTTCTATCGACCGCAGGGTTCGGGCGAAAGTCCCTCAGGTGCCCGGAACCCCGACGGCGCGTAGTCGTTCGCGCAGCGCGGGCAGCTCCGCCGCGCGGAAGAACGCCTGCAGCTGTTTCGCCCGCGCCGGACCGACTCCCGCTTCGGCTTGCCACTGCGCCAGGTCACGTGCGGCGAGCGCGTCCCAGTCCGCTGCTGGCGGCAGCTGCTTGGCCGGCAGGCCGAGCGCCTTCAGCCATTGCGCCAGCGGCCTCTGCCGGGCTCGGGCGAAGCTCGCGGCGAGCTTGTTGGCGCGCGCCTTGCCAATGCCGGGCACCTGCTCGAGTGCGGCGGCATCCAATTCCAGCCAGGCGAGCAGGTCGGGTAGCAGGCCGGCCTCCAGCAATGCCTGCCAGCTGCCGGCGCCGACGCCCTCGAGCGCCAAGCCTTGCCTGCCGCCCAGCCAGACCAGACGGGCGAGAAACTGCTGTTCGCAGCCGGGCGCTGGCCGCCAGCAGCTGTCGGGGTGATAGCGCCGCGGATCGGGCGCGGCGACCGGAGCCCGCTCGGTGTGGCGCCAGACCACGCTGTCCAGCTGCGGAATGCTATGCCCGGCCAGCGCAACCGCGACCCGGTCACCGGGGCGCACGTCCAGCGCCTGCCAACGATCCAGCGAACCGAGGCTCAGCATGCGCACGCGTCGATCATCCAGCTGGACCGGAGCGAGCTGCAGCAGCGGTGTGATCCGCCCGGTGCGGCCGATGCGAAATTCGACGTCGCGCACCTCGGTCAGCGCCTTGCGCAGCGGGTACTTCCAGGCTGCGGCCCAGTGGGGCTCGGCCTGCCAGCGCTCGGCCGGCGGACGTTGCTCCTGGCGCAGCACCACGCCATCGGTGGCGAACGGCAACGCTTGGCGATACCAGTGCTCGCGCCAGTGGCGGGCGTGTTCCAGTGTCTCCACGGGCTGGCTGAACGCCTGCGTATCGGGGAAGCCGAGTGCCGCCAGCTGCGCGAGTCGGGCGTTCATGCTGTCCGGGCCGTTCGGCCAGTCCCAGACGAACAGGCCGATCCGAGCGGCGGTGTCCCTGTCCAGGCCGTTGCTGGCCATGGCGCCGGCCACGCGCCCGCGAGCCCCCGCGCTGCCATGCGATGCCTGGACATGCCGGTCCAGTCGCCAGTAGAGCTCGCCCTGCAGGATGACCTCGTCGGGTACCGCCAGGCGCGCAGGGATCGCCGCCAGTCTGCGGGCATTGGCTGTCCAGTCATGTCCGGTAAGGCCATCGCCACGGCTGATGGCCTGCTGCAGGGCGCCGTGACGATAGACCAGGGTGACCGCAACACCGTCGATCTTGGGCTGAATCCACAGGTCGCGACGCCGCGCGATCCAGGTCGCAACCGCCTGCTCGTCGGCGAGCTTGACCAGGCCGGTCTGTCTGACCGGATGGCGCAGCGGACCGCCGGCATCCTGCAGCGGATCAGGTGCCGCGCCGGTGCCGACGAAGCAGCGCCGCCAGCCGTCCAGCTGCGCCCGGCTCTGGTCATAGATCTCGTCGTCCACCAGCGACTGACCGCGCCGGTGATAGGCATCGTCCCACTGGGCGAGCTGCGCCTGCAGCTGGTGGATTTCCTGGCGTGCCCGCGCGTCGTCCCAGTTCGGACAGGTGGCGAGGCAGGCAGGGGCGAACAGGCACAGCGATAGCGCGATCAGGCGTGGCATGGCGAGCATCCTTGCTCTGGTGACGGGGGCGCGGCCCGCCGACGCCGGCGGACCGATGCCGGATTGTCGCCTGCCAGGCGCAAGCCGACCGTGCGTCAGCGCATGTTGAACAGTTCCTGATGGAAATCCCGCGCCGGCAGGCCGCGCCGCTGCAGGTCACGGCTGAGGTCCTGACCGAAACCGGCAGGGCCGCAGAACCAGACGTCACTGTCCTGCCACTGCGGCGCCAGCTGGCGCAGGCGTTCGGGCGTCAGCCGCCCGCCTTCGCTGGCGACCAGCACATGCAGGCGCACCCGGGCGCGCTCGGCCAGCTCGCGGATGCGCTCGATGAAGCCCTGGTCGGGCGCGCTGGTGCAGTAGAAGAAGTCGACGTTGTCCCCGTTACCGCTGTCGGCTAGCGCCTGCAGGCGGCCGATGAACGGCGCGATACCGATGCCGCCGGCGACCCAGATTTGCCGCGGCTTGCGGCTGTGGAAATCGAAGCAGCCATAGGGACCTTCCACCTTCACCGGGTCGCCCACCTTGAGTGTCTGGGGCAGGGTGCGGGTGTAGTCGCCGAGGCCCTTGATGGAGAAGGCCAGCCGGCCGTCGTTGCACCAGGCCGAGGAGAGGCTGAAGGGGTGCGGCCCTTCCTTGTCGTCGAAGGTGACGAAGGCGAACTGCCCGGCCTTGTGTCCCGGCCAGGCGCCATCGAGCTTGATGTCGACACGCAGCACGCGGTTGTCGCGGTGATGGGTCAGGCTTTCGATGCGGCCTACCACCTGATGCTTGCGGCCGATGCGGCGCAGCAGCGAGATGCAGGCGGCCAGCGAGCCGGCGGCCATGAGCACAGCCAGAACCAGGCCCAGCGGCGACGTCCAGTAATCCGGCGGCGTCAGCACTACCGCGTGCACCACCAGCGCCAGGTAGACCAGTGCCAGCCAGCGGTGGGTGCGGAAGAACCAGCGGTAGGGGAAGCGCTTGACCAGTGCCAGCACGATGAGGATGACCGCGGCATAGAAGGCCCATTCGCCGATGGTCTCCGCGATGCCGCGAAAGCGTTGCAGCAGGGCGAAGATGCCTTCGTGAACCTGGCCCTCGCCGGCGCGCCGAGCCGGTCGCTCCAGCCAGCCGAAACCCACCAGCCATTTCGGAATCTGGCCCCAGCCCCAGTGGAAGATGGCGATCACCAGGGCGCTGATGCCCAGCCACTTGTGCAGCCGATAGGTCTTGTCCAGGCCGTCGAAGAAGTGTTCGAAGCGCCGTGGCCGCGCCGCCAGTATCACCGCCACGCTCATCGCGGCGATGCCGAGCACACCGCTGTAGTGCACCATCACCTTGCGCAGCGGCCAGATCTGGTAATGCGCCATGACGAAGCTGTCGACCAGCAGCCAGAGCAGCGTCAGTCCGACGAACAGCGCGACGTAGGTGAGTTTTATCTGTCTCATCTTGGGCAAGCCTCCCAGCTGACATCCCTATTTCGAGCTTCCTTGAGCATCCCCCTGCTGCCATGCCACTGCCATGACCGTGGTCAGTAGCACAGCGGTCGGCCGAAATCGGCGACACGGGAGGACGCGCTTTTTATCTACAATTCGCCCCTCAATTCCTCGAAGAGACGAGCCCGTGTACCCAGTGATCGCCATCGAGCAGCTCACCAAGACCTACGCGTCCGGACATCCCGCGCTCAAACGCATCGACCTCGAGATCCGCAAGGGCGAGATCTTCGCCCTGCTCGGACCCAACGGCGCCGGCAAGACCACGCTGATCAGCATCATCTGCGGCATCGTCAACCCCGGCGGCGGCCGCGTAGTGGTCGACGGCCACGACATCGTCCAGGACTACCGCGCAGCCCGCTCGAAGATCGGCTTGGTGCCGCAGGAGCTGTTCAACGAGGGGTTCGAAAGCGTCTGGGCGACGGTGCGTTTTTCGCGCGGGCTGTTTGGCAAGGCGCCGGACGATTCGTTCCTCGAGAAACTGTTGCGCGATTTGTCCCTGTGGGACAAGCGCAATGCCCGGATTCTGGAACTCTCCGGTGGCATGAAGCGCCGCGTGATGATCGCCAAGGCGCTGTCCCACGAGCCATCGATCCTGTTCCTCGACGAGCCCACCGCTGGCGTCGATGTCGAGCTGCGCCGGGACATGTGGGAGATGGTCCGCGGCCTGCGCGAACGGGGCGTGACCATCATCCTCACCACCCACTACATCGAGGAGGCCGAGGAGATGGCCGACCGCATCGGGGTGATCAGCAAGGGCGAGATCATCCTCGTCGAGGACAAGCATGTGCTGATGCACAAGCTCGGCAAGAAGCAGCTGACCCTGCACCTGCAGCGCCCGTTGACGGCGATCCCGGAAGAGCTGGCCGGCTATCCGCTGGAGCTGACCGATGCCGGCAACCAGCTGGTGTTCACCTTCGATGCCCAGCACGAGGACACCGGCATCGCCGAGCTGCTCAAGCGCCTGGCCGCCCACGGCATCGACTTCAAGGACCTGCAGTCGAGCCAGAGCTCGCTGGAGGAAATCTTCGTCAACCTCGTTCACGGTCGCTGAAGGAACAACTGCATGAATGTTTACGCGATCCGCGCGATCTACCTGTTCGAACTGGCGCGCACCTGGCGCACCCTGCTGCAGAGCATCGCCACCCCGGTGATCTCCACCTCGCTGTACTTCGTGGTGTTCGGCTCGGCCATTGGCGCGCGCATGGAGGCCATGCACGGCATCCCCTACGGCGCCTTCATCATTCCCGGCCTGATCATGATGGCGCTGCTTTCCGAGAGCATCTCCAACGCCTCGTTCGGCATCTACATGCCGCGCTACTCGGGGACCATCTACGAGGTGCTGTCGGCGCCGGTGTCCTATGTCGAGATCGTCATCGGCTACGTTGGCGCAGCAGCGACCAAATCGCTGATTCTCGGCGTGATCATCCTGCTTACCGCGCGCCTGTTCGTCGATTATGAGATCCAGCATCCGCTGATGATGGCGCTGTTCCTGGTGCTGACGGCGGTTACTTTCTGCCTGTTCGGGTTCATCATCGGCATCTGGGCCGACGGTTGGGAGAAGCTGCAGATCGTCCCGGCGCTGATCGTCACGCCTTTGGCTTTTCTCGGCGGCAGCTTCTACTCCATCGAGATGCTGCCGCCGCTGTGGCAGAAGATCACGCTGTTCAACCCGGTGGTGTACCTGATCAGCGGCTTCCGCTGGAGCTTCTACGGCGTCTCGGACATCAGTGTCGGCATCAGCCTGGCGATGATCCTCGGCTTTCTCGCCGCCTGCCTGCTGGCGGTGTGGTGGATCTTCAAGACCGGCTACCGGTTGAAGAACTGAGCCGCACACGAAAACGCCCGCAGATGCGGGCGTTCTTCATTCAGGGGCGAACCATCACTTGCCGAACATCTTGCCGAGGCCGAGCACGGCATCCTTGGCCTGGGTCACGGCCTGGACCTTCTCGTCGATCGCCGCGCCCTGTTCGGTGGCGTTGGCATTGGCCGCCAGTTCTTCGCCGTTCAGTTGTGCACAGCCACCCTCCACCTGAGCGATGGCGTTGCTGAGCTTCTCGTTGCCGAGCATCTGGCCGAGCAGCTTGCCGGTTTCCAGGTTGCCTTGCTGGGCGTTCAGCTGTTGTTCGCATTTGGCCTGCACATCGCTGGTAGCCGCCTGCAGCGAGGCGCTCGAGAGGGCGAGCAGGGCGCAGCCGAAGAGGTGGGAAATACGCATGGATAAGCTCCTTGTAATGTCGATCACGACAGGTGATCGATCGAGTCCGTTCGAAAAGGGCGGCGATGATAGCGTTTTGCTTCTGGTGCGCAAAGGCGCTGGCATGCAGGTTTCGTGACCTGGTGCGGATTGCGTGACGCTGGATGTATCCGGTCCAGAAAGCAGAAAACCCCGCACGGCTCAGGCCGGCGGGGTTTTTCCGTTGACCGGAGGCTGCTTACAGCCCGGCGGCGGCGCGCAGGGCGTCGGCCTTGTCGGTCTTCTCCCAGGTGAAGGCGGTGAAGGTGTCGGCACCCATCGTCATCTCATAGGGGGTGCGGCCGAAGTGGCCGTAGGCGGCGGTGGCGCGATACATCGGGTGCAGCAGGTCGAGCATGCGGGTGATCGCGTAGGGGCGCAGATCGAAGTGCTCGCGCACCAGGGCGATGATCTTGTCGTCGCCGAGCTTGCCGGTGCCGAAGGTGTTCAGCGAGATGGACGTCGGCTGCGCCACGCCGATGGCATAGGACACCTGGATCTCGCAGCGATCGGCGAGACCGGCGGCAACGATGTTCTTGGCGACGTAGCGTCCGGCGTAGGCAGCACTGCGGTCGACCTTGGACGGGTCCTTGCCGGAGAAGGCGCCGCCGCCGTGACGGGCCATGCCGCCGTAGGTGTCGACGATGATCTTGCGTCCGGTCAGGCCGCAGTCGCCTACCGGGCCGCCGATGACGAACTGGCCGGTCGGGTTGATGTGGTACTGGGTGTCCTTGTGCAGCAGCTCGGCCGGCAGGCTGTGCTTGATGATCAGCTCCATCACCGCTTCGCGCAGATCGCTCTGCTTGACGTCGGGGTTGTGCTGGGTCGACAGCACCACGGCGTCGATGCCGACCACCTGGCCGTTCTCGTAGCGGCAGGTGACCTGGCTCTTGGCGTCCGGACGCAGCCACGGCAGCAGGCCGTTCTTGCGCGCCTCGGCCTGGCGCTCGACCAGGGCGTGGGAGAAACGGATCGGCGCCGGCATCAGTACGTCGGTCTCGTTGCTGGCATAGCCGAACATCAGGCCCTGGTCGCCGGCACCCTGGTCTTCCGGCTTGGTGCGGTCGACGCCCTGGGCGATGTCCACCGACTGCTTGCCGATGATGTTGATGATGCCGCAGGTGGCGCCGTCGAAACCGACTTCCGAGCTGTTGTAGCCGATGTCGACGATGACGTCGCGGACCAGCTGCTCCAGATCGACCCAGGCGCTGGTGGTCACTTCACCGGCGACGATGGCTACACCGGTCTTGACCAGGGTTTCGCAGGCCACGCGGGCGTGCTTGTCCTCGGCGATGATGGCGTCGAGCACCGCATCGGAGATCTGATCGGCGATCTTGTCCGGATGCCCTTCGGACACGGACTCGGAGGTGAAAATCGAGTATTCGCTCATCTATCGGTTTCCTATTACCGGTGGGTGAGTCGGTCGTCAGGAGCGGGCCGGGAAAAGTGCCGGGCCTGGATCTGAAAACCGTTCTTCAAGCCAATGTAGAGGCTCTCGCCGGGCGTGAGCCCCGCGGCATCGGCCCAACGGGCCAGATCGTCCTGTTCGAAGCCCAACCAGAGATCGCCGCAGGCCTCCCTGGCCCAACTCTGGTTGTGGCTGCACAGCTCGGTGATCAGCAGGCTGCCGCCCGCCTTTACCAGCCGCGCCAGTTGTTTCATTGCCTCACCCGGCGCAGCCAGGTGATGCAGGACCATGTTCAGTACCACGCAGTCGGCCGCCGGGTAGTCATCGTGCAAGGCGTCGGCCAGCCTGAGTTCGACGTTGCCGAGCCCGGTCTGTTCGCAATGGGCGCGGGCCAGGTCGAGCATCGCCGGGCTGTTGTCCAGCGCCACCACCCGGGCGAAGCGCCGGGCCAGTTCGGGCAGGAAGCTGCCGTCGCCGGGGCCGACTTCCAGCGCCGTGGCTTCGGCGTCGAAGTTCAGCGCGTCGAGCAGGGCCACCACGCTGTCGCGGTACTGTGGCAGGCCGGCGATCAGGTCCTGGCGGGCCTGGAAACTGTCGGCCATGCGCGCGAAGAAATCCTCGCTGGCGGCGCTGCGCTGGGCGTGTACGGCGGCGATGCGGGCGTCGATCTCGCGTGGCAGTTCCAGCCGGTCCGCTTCCTCCAGCAATGCCGCGTGCAGCCGGCCGCCAGGGCTGTCGAGCTGCGCCAGGCTGCGTCGGTAGAACACCGCGTTGCCTTCGCGCCGGGTGGCCAGCAGGCCGGCCTGGGTGAGCACCTTGAGATGATGGCTCATCCCCGACTGGCCGATGGCAAAGATCTGCGCCAGCTCGAGCACGCCGAAGGAGTCGCTGGCCAGCACGCGCAGCACGTTCAGGCGCAGCGCATCGCCACCGGCCTTGCACAGGGCGGCGAGCTGGTCGCTGGTGTCGTAACGGATCTGGGGAAAGCGCAGGCTCATAGGCCGCGCAGTCTAGTCGGTCACTTTTCGTACAGCAAGGGCAGTATCAAAAAGTTTTGATATTGCCCTTGCGGGTGCAGGGTTACTGCAGCAGGCGGGACAGCCCCAGGGTGCAGGACACCAGGCCCAGGCCGATGAGGAAGTAGTTGGGCAGGATATCCAGCAACCGCTGAACCAGCCCCTCGCCGGCCAGGCGGCGCGACAGCAGGCTGTAGGCGAGCAGGATGCTCAGATCGATCACCAGCCAGATCACGATCAGGACCGTGGCCTGCGGAGCGAACGGCTGCGCCGGCAGGATGAAGCCGGGCAGGAAGGCGAGGAAGAACAGGATGTCCTTTGGATTGGACAGGCCCACCGCCATGGCCCGCCAGAAATAGTGCGCCTCGCTGCGGCGCGGCGTGGTGGTTTCGCCGCCGCCGCCGCAGAGGCCGTCGCAGCCCAGCCAGATCAGATAGAGCCCGCCGAGGATCTGCCCAGCCTCGAGCACCAGCGGGTCGAGGTCCAGTGCGAGGTAGATCATCACCAGCGCGGCGATCATCAGGATCTGCGCAGACACGGCGCCGCCGAGGATGGTCCACAGCGGCCAGCGGCGGCGGGCGTCGGCCACCACCAGGGCGACCACCGGGCCGGGGGAGGCGATCAGCAGTGCGACCGCGGCGGCGAAGGCGAGGTAGGTGGCGTTCATAGTTCGGTCACCAGGCCGAATACGCGGCTGCGCTTGCCCAGCCGCTCGGCGTAGAAGTTGGGATTGGTGATGGCGAAGGCGCGCTGGATCCAGCGGTCGCTGCCATCGAAGCGCGCGCTGAAGGGGCTGCGCGCGTGGGCGGTGCGGCGGTTGTCGATGATCAGCATGTCGCCGCGGTTCAGGCGCACGGGCTCGACCACTTCCCAGGCGATGTTGCGCAGCTTGTCCATCAGCTGCTGGGCGCGGCTGCTGAAAGCCAGCATGAACTGCGGGTCGAAACGAAAGAAGGGCGCGTCCGGATCGCCATAGAGGATGGTCTGGTGGCGGTTGATGTCGATGCGCTGGTTCTTGCCGGTGGGGCCGTAGTCGGACAGGAAGTTGTACGGCTCGGTGAGGAAGAAGGCCTGCTCTTCGAAGGTCAGACGCTCGAGGATGCGCTCGATGGAGGCGATGTAGGTCACCGCTTCGGCGGCGGGGTCCTGGCGCAGGCAGAGCAGCACCAGATAGTCCGGTACCACGGCGTGGAAGGCATTTTCGGTGTGCAGATCCAGTTCGGTGTCGAAGCTGTCGGAGTTCGCCGCTCGGGACTGCGTCTGCAGCGGGAAGAAGTTGTTGACGATGCAGCCATCGGACTCCTGCAGGTAGCCGATCGGCTCGCCCAGCAGCGCCGTCGCCTGCAGCAACAGGCGTTCGCTGCTCTCGTCGGGCTTGTTCAGCTGTTCGCGGCTGGGCGGGATATCGCCGACCGGCAGGTTTTCCAGTGTCAGGTAGCCGCGCTTGTTGCCGAACAGCCTGAAATTGAGGATCTCGCCAATCTGCTCATGCTGCAGCGCGCCCTTGGTCACGGCGAGGGCCAGAAGCGTCTCGTAATGATCGTTGTGCATGACATCCTTCCCGGACTTTTGTATGTGCTGGCGTGATGGGTGGTTTGGCGGGGTTGGCCTGCGACCCTTAGCTGGCGCAGTATTGGGAGGTGCATGAGGATTGAAAAATGGAAAAAACAGCCGCTAAGGATGAGTTTTAGTCATGCCGGAATCCGTTATGGCAGTACCGCGCATGCCGCCTCTGTATGCGCTGCGTGCGTTCGAGGTGGCGGCGCGCTTCGGCTCGTTCACCCAGGCGGCGCAGAGCCTGTTCATCACCCAGAGTGCGGTGAGCCGGCACGTGAAGACGCTGGAGGAGCATTTGGATTGCCAGCTGTTCGAGCGACATGGCTCGCGGCTGGTGCTGACCGATGCCGGCCGCCTGCTGGCGCAGGAGCTGAAGATCGGTTTTCGTACCATCGAGAACGCCTGCGTCGCGGTGACGCGCCAGCGCGGCGCGCTTCGCCTCAAGGCGCCTTCGACGCTGACCATGCGCTGGCTGCTCGGCGCGCTGAACGCCTTTCAGCTGGCTCATCCGCAGAACCGCGTGCAGCTGACCAGCGCCTGGATGGACCTGGACGCCGTGGACTTCCACAGCGAGCCGTTCGACTGCGCGATCCTGCTCGGCAATGGCGGCTTTCCCGCCGACTGGCGCCGGGTCAAGCTATTCGATGAGTGGCTGGTGCCGGTCTGTGCGCCCGAGCTGCTCGGGGCCGCGCCGTGGAGCACGCAGCAGCTGGCGCAGGCCGAGCTGATCCATCCGTCGCGCGACTGCCGTGACTGGCGGCGCTGGCTGCAGCGCACCGGGCGGGCGGATGAGGTCGCCTGGCAGCAGGGCAAGCTGTTCGACACCCTGGAGCTGGGCATCTCCGCCGCTGCTCAGGGGCATGGCGTGTCGATCGGTGATCTGGCGCTGGTCGGTGCCGAGCTGCAGCGCGGCAGTCTGGTGCTGCCGTTCGGGCAGGCGGTGAAATCCGGCGACAGCTACTACCTGGTCTGGCCGGCCGGCGACAACGAGTCTTCCACCTTGACGCGCATGCGCGACTATCTGCTCGAGCACCTGCCGGATGTCACCGGGCAGGGCATCGAGCTGTTGGATTGACGGTGCTTGCCAGGCCATTCAGTCATTGCCCCGGCCACCCTCGGTAGGGGAAAATGGCCGCCTTTTTCCAGGTACACCCCCGCAGGAGATTCAGCGATGCCCAGCCGTCGTGAGCGAGCCAATGCCATCCGCGCACTCAGCATGGATGCCGTGCAGAAAGCCAACAGCGGCCATCCCGGTGCCCCCATGGGCATGGCGGACATCGCCGAAGTGCTCTGGCGCGACCACCTGAAGCACAGCCCGACCAACCCGCAGTGGGCCGACCGCGACCGCTTCGTGCTGTCCAACGGCCATGGCTCGATGCTGATCTACTCGCTGCTGCACCTGACCGGCTACGACCTGTCCATCGACGACCTGAAGAACTTCCGCCAGCTGCACAGCAAGACCCCGGGCCACCCGGAGTTCGGCTACACCGCCGGCGTCGAGACCACCACCGGCCCGCTGGGTCAGGGTCTGGCCAATGCCGTCGGCTTCGCCCTGGCGGAGAAGGTCATGGCCGCGCAGTTCAACCGCCCCGGCCACAACATCGTCGATCACAACACCTACGTGTTCCTCGGCGACGGCTGCATGATGGAAGGCATCAGCCACGAGGTCTGCTCGCTGGCCGGTACCTTGGGGCTGAACAAGCTGATCGCCTTCTACGATGACAACGGCATCTCCATCGATGGCGAGGTGCATGGCTGGTTTACCGACGACACCCCGCGCCGCTTCGAGGCCTACGGCTGGCAGGTGATCCGCAATGTCGACGGCCATGACGCCGACGAGATTCAGATGGCGCTGGAAACCGCGCGCAAGAGCGATCGCCCGACGCTGATCTGCTGCAAGACCATCATCGGCTTCGGCTCGCCGAACAAGCAGGGCAAGGAAGAATCCCACGGCGCTGCCCTGGGTGAGGCCGAAATCGCTTTGACCCGCGAGGCGCTTGGCTGGAAGCACGGACCCTTCGAAATCCCGGCCGAGATCTACGCCGAGTGGGACGCCAAGCAGAAGGGCGCCGACGCCGAGAACGAGTGGAACAAGCGCTTCGCTGCCTACGAGGCCGAATTCCCAGCACTGGCCGCTGAATTCAAACGCCGCATGGCCGGCGAGCTGCCGGCCGACTTCGCCGAGAAGGCCAGCGAGTTCATCCGTGAAGTCGCCACCAAGGGCGAGACCATCGCCAGCCGCAAGGCCAGCCAGAACTGCCTGAACGCCTTCGGCCCGCTGCTGCCGGAGCTGCTTGGCGGCTCGGCGGACCTGGCCGGCTCCAACCTGACTCTGTGGAAGGGCTGCAAGCCGGTGGTGGCCGAGGATGCTTCGGGCAACTACATGTATTACGGCGTGCGCGAGTTCGGCATGGCCGCGATCATGAACGGCGTCGCCCTGCACGGCGGCCTGATCCCCTATGGCGCGACCTTCCTGATGTTCATGGAATACGCACGCAACGCCGTGCGCATGTCGGCGCTGATGAAGCAGCGGGTGATCTACGTGTTCACCCACGACTCCATCGGCCTTGGCGAAGACGGTCCGACCCACCAGCCGGTCGAGCAGCTGGTCGCCCTGCGCACCACGCCGAACCTGGATACCTGGCGCCCGGCCGACACCGTCGAGTCAGCGGTGGCCTGGAAGCACGCGGTCGAGCGCAAGGACGGCCCGAGCGCGCTGATCTTCTCGCGGCAGAACCTGCCGTTCCATGTGCGCGACAACGAAACCGAAGCGGCCATCGCCCGTGGCGGCTACATCCTGAAGAACTGTGCCGGCGAGCCGGAGCTGATCCTGATCGCCACCGGTTCGGAAGTCAGCCTGGCGGTGCAGGCCGCCGACAAGCTGACCGAGCAAGGCCGCAAGGTGCGCGTCGTCTCGATGCCCTGCACCAGCGTGTTCGACGCCCAGGACGCCGCCTACAAGCAGCAGGTACTGCCGGTGGAAGTCGGTGCGCGCATCGCCATCGAGGCGGCCCACGCGGACTACTGGTACAAGTACGTCGGTCTCGACGGCCGCATCATCGGCATGACCACCTACGGCGAGTCGGCCCCGGCCGGTCAGCTGTTCGAGGAATTCGGCTTCACCGTCGACAACATCCTCTCGGTGGCCGAAGAGCTGCTGGAAGACTGATATCGAGCGGCGGTGGATGACTCTGGTCATCCACCCTACGTCACGCCACCTTGCGTAGGGTGGAAAACCCGCGCAGCGGTTTTCCACCGCCAGGACCGACGACTCCCATGGCCAACGCCCGTCCCTATCGCGTCGCCCTCAACGGTTACGGCCGCATCGGTCGCTGCGTGCTGCGTGCCTTCTATGAGCGCGGCGCTGCCTTCGATTTCCAGTTCGTTGCCCTCAACGACCTGGCCGACATGGCCAGCCTGGAATACCTCACCCGCTTCGACTCCACTCACGGCCGCTTTCCCGGCGACGTGGGCGTGGAGGGCGACTGCCTGCACCTGAACGGCGACTGTGTGAAGGTGCTGCGTGCATCGACGCCGGAAGCCGTCGACTGGCGGGCACTCGACGTCGATCTGGTGCTGGAGTGCTCCGGCGCGTATACCAGCCGTGCCGATGGCGAGCGCTTCCTTGCGGCGGGTGTGCCGCGGGTACTGTTTTCCCAGCCGATGGCCAGCGCGGCGGACATCGATGCCACGGTGGTCATGGGCATCAATCAGGGGCAGCTGACGGGTTCCGAGCGACTGGTGTCCAACGCCTCCTGCACCACCAACTGCGGTGTGCCGTTGCTCAAGCTGCTCAACGATGCGGTGGGCATCGAGTTCGCCTCGATCACCACCATCCACTCGGCGATGAACGACCAGCCGGTGATCGACGCCTACCATCACGATGACCTGCGCCGCACCCGCTCGGCCTTCCAGTCGGTGATTCCGGTATCCACGGGGCTCGCCCGGGGCATCGAACGCCTGCTGCCGGAACTCTCCGGGCGGATTCAGGCCAAAGCCGTGCGGGTGCCGACGGTGAACGTCTCCTGCCTGGACATCACGCTGCAGACGGCGCGCGATACCGATGCGCAGACCATCAACAAGGTGCTGCGCGAGGCCGCCGAAAGTGGCCCGTTGCAGGGGTTGCTGGCGTACACGGAGTTGCCGCATGCCAGTTGCGACTTCAACCACGACCCGCATTCGGCGATCGTCGACGGCAGCCTGACCCGTGCCTCCGGCCCGCGCCTGGTGAATCTGCTGGCCTGGTTCGACAACGAATGGGGGTTCGCCAACCGTATGCTCGACGTCACCGACCATTACCTGCGCGTGGCCCATCGCCCGTAGTGGCACGCGCTTGGAACATCGCTGCTTCTCGACCTTAAGGAAGACCAACATGACCGTTTTGAAGATGACCGATCTCGACCTCCAGGGTAAGCGCGTGCTGATCCGCGAGGACCTCAACGTGCCGGTGAAGGATGGCGCGGTGAAGAGCGATGCACGCATCCTGGCCTCGTTGCCGACCATCAAGCTGGCGCTGGAAAAAGGCGCCGCGGTGCTGGTCTGCTCGCACCTGGGCCGTCCGGAAGAGGGCGTCTACAGCGAGGAAGACAGCCTCAAGCCGGTCGCCGATTACCTGTCCAAGGCCCTCGGCCGTGAGGTGCCGCTGGTCAAGGATTACCTGGACGGTGTCGAGGTCCAGCCGGGTGAGCTGGTCCTGCTGGAGAACGTGCGCTTCAACAAGGGCGAGAAGAAGAACACCGACGAGCTGGCGCAGAAGTACGCTGCCCTCTGCGACGTCTTCGTCATGGACGCCTTCGGCACCGCCCACCGTGCCCAGGGCTCGACTCATGGCGTGGCCAAGTTCGCCAAGATCGCCTGCGCCGGCCCGCTGCTGGCGGCCGAGCTGGACGCGCTGGGCAAGGCGCTGGACAAGCCGCAGCGGCCGATGGTGGCTATCGTTGCCGGCTCCAAGGTATCGACCAAGCTCGACGTGCTGACCTCGCTGGCCGACATCTGCGACCAGCTGATCGTCGGCGGCGGCATCGCCAACACCTTCCTCGCCGCGGCCGGCTACAAAGTCGGCAAGTCGCTGCACGAGGCCGATCTGATCGACACCGCCAAGGCCATCGCGGCCAAGGTCGCCGTGCCGCTGCCGGTGGATGTGGTGGTCGCCAAGGAATTCGCCGAGAGCGCCGAGGCCACGGTCAAGGCCATCGCCGACGTCGCCGACGACGACATGATCCTGGACATCGGGCCGAAGACCGCAGCCATGTTCGGCGAGATGCTCAAGGCTTCGCAGACCATTCTCTGGAATGGTCCGGTGGGCGTGTTCGAATTCGACCAGTTCGGCAACGGCACCAAGGTGCTGGCCCAGGCCATCGCCCAGAGCCCGGCGTTCTCTATCGCCGGCGGTGGCGACACCCTGGCGGCCATCGACAAATACGGCGTGGCCGAACAGATCTCCTACATCTCCACCGGTGGTGGCGCCTTCCTCGAGTTCGTCGAGGGCAAGGTGCTGCCGGCGGTCGAGGTACTGGAGCAACGCGCCAGCTGATGGCCGGGCGGGCTGCCGGCGGCGCCCTCGGCGCTGGCAGCCCGCTGATGCAGACGGCAACCCCGACGGCTCGCCGTGGTCTCTGTTCTTATCGGAACAAGGAAAGGGGATTCGCCATGCGTTACGTCGCTGTTGCCGTTTGTTGCCTGGGCCTGGCCGGTTGCGCCGGCAGTTCGCCGGATACCGCCTGCCAGGTGCTCGACCCGCCGCCGGTGCTTGGCCCGACCGCCGAACACGACCAGCGCGTTGAGATGCAGGCCACCGGCGATCCGACCGTCGCCCAGGGTGGTCTGCAGGACTGCCCCGACTGACTCCCAAGGAGATGGAATGAACAAAGGCTTGCCCATGCTGCTCGCCGCGCTGCTGCTCGGCGGCTGCGGCCACTGGCAGTCCGGCCCGGACGCGCCGTTCGTGCGCTGGAAGTGCCAGAGCCAGCAGCACATCGCCTGGCGCTACGCCGATGATCAGCGCAACGCCATCGACCTGAAAATCGGCAACAGCGAGCAGGTTCATACGTTGCGCAAGGAACCTGCAACGCATGGCACTTTCTATAGCGATGGCGTAGTTGCCTTCCATGACAAGGGCAACGAGGCGCTGGTGTATCGCGTCGCCGATGACAAGGTGCTGGCCCACGGCTGCAGCGCGTCGCTCATCAGTATCTAGCGGACCATCGGTTACTGCGGCCTCGCGATGCGAGGCTACGTTTTTTAAAGCGCTGGCGGGACGCTGGCATTTGTCGCTCCCGCCTCTACAATGCCGCGCCCAGCGTGCGGCGCTTGAACAGCGTCGGCCACTGCGGCAGGCTCTACACGATCAAACGACCCAGACCGGGAGAAAGGAAAACATGGCACTCATCAGCATGCGCCAGATGCTCGACCACGCCGCCGAGTTCGGCTACGGCGTGCCGGCCTTCAACGTCAACAACCTCGAGCAGATGCGCGCCATCATGGAAGCGGCCGACAAGACCGATTCCCCGGTGATCGTCCAGGCTTCCGCCGGTGCGCGCAAATACGCCGGTGCGCCGTTCCTGCGTCATCTGATCCTGGCGGCGATCGAAGAATTCCCGCACATCCCGGTGTGCATGCACCAGGACCACGGCACCAGCCCGGACGTCTGCCAGCGTTCGATCCAGCTCGGCTTCTCCTCGGTGATGATGGACGGCTCGCTGCGCGAAGACGGCAAGACCCCCGCCGATTACGAGTACAACGTGCGCGTGACCCAGCAGACCGTGGCCTTCGCCCATGCCTGTGGCGTCTCCGTGGAAGGCGAGCTGGGTTGCCTGGGCAGCCTTGAAACCGGCATGGCCGGCGAGGAAGACGGCGTCGGCGCCGAGGGCGTGCTCGATCACAGCCAGCTGCTGACCGATCCGGAAGAAGCCGCCGACTTCGTCGCCAAGACCAAGGTCGACGCCCTGGCGATCGCCATCGGCACCAGCCACGGCGCCTACAAGTTCACCAAGCCGCCGACCGGCGACACGCTGTCGATCCAGCGCATCAAGGAAATCCACGCGCGCATCCCGGATACCCACCTGGTGATGCACGGTTCCTCCTCGGTGCCGCAGGAGTGGTTGAAGATCATCAACGAGTACGGCGGCGAGATCGGCGAAACCTACGGCGTGCCGGTCGAGGAGATCGTCGAGGGCATCAAGTACGGCGTACGCAAGGTCAACATCGACACCGACCTGCGTCTGGCCTCCACCGGCGCGATCCGCGAGTTCATGGCGAAGAACCCCAGCGAGTTCGACCCGCGCAAGTACCTGGCCAAGACCGTCGCCGCCATGCGCGACATCTGCATCGCCCGCTACGAAGCCTTCGGCACCGCCGGCAATGCCAGCAAGATCAAGCCGATCTCGCTGGAAGGCATGTTCCAGCGCTACGCCAACGGCGAGCTGGATCCGAAGATCAATTGATCGATCGGACATGAAAAAGCCCGCGTTTGCGGGCTTTTTCGTTTCTGCGCTGCATGTGTGCTCAGCTGGCGAGCAGTTCCTGGATCTGGCAGCGCAAGGTGTCCAGCGCGAAGGGCTTGGCCAGCACCGGTGCCGAGCGGGCGATGGGGCTGCCGGATTCGTAGATCTCGATGGGATAGCCGCTGATGAAGATCACCTTCAGCTCCGGCCGCAGCTTGAGCGCGGGCTCGGCGATCATCACTCCGGAGACATTGCCCGGCAGGCGGAAGTCGGTGACCAGCAGATCCAGATGCGGTTTGGTCGCCAGGATCTCGAAAGCCTTAGGCGCACTGTCCGCTTCCAGCACCTGATAGCCCTCGCTGGCCAGATAGTCCGAGAGCAGGCTGAGGATATGCGGCTCGTCTTCGACGAGCAGAACGATTTTTGGCAGTGCGTGGTTCATGATGGATCTCGATGTTGCGTTACGTGCTGCATATCCAGCCCGCCGTCATGGGGCCGGACAGGATTTCGACAGGTTGCACGCTGCAAGTTTCAGTCCTGCGGCCGGACGGTCGTCGTTTTCCGTCCACTGCTGTGCAGTAACGCACGGTTTTGTCGCCGCTATCCTCGCCGCTTCCAGCGCGCGACTCAATGCCGACCTTCGCCGGGGCCATGGGCTGGCAGCTGGCGCGCATGCACGCTAGGGTGGGCGATGCCCTGCAGGAGATGAATGCCATGAGCGATCCGGACCGCGCGGCACAGCGCACCCTCGACTATTACCGCCTCAACGCCGAGGCTTTTCGCGACGGCACCCGCGACCACGACGTCAGTCAGAACATCGATGCCCTTCTGCGTCACATTCAGGCGCCGGCGCCGCTGCGTATTCTCGATCTCGGCTGTGGGCCCGGACGCGATCTCAAGGCGTTGACCGCACGAGGGCACGTCGCGGTGGGCCTCGACGGCACCGAGGCATTCGTCGAGATGGCGCGAGCGGACAGCGGCTGCGAGGTCTGGCAGCAGGACCTGTTGCAGCTGCAGCTGCCGACGGAGAGCTTCGACGGCATCTTCGCTAACGCCGTGCTGTTCCATGTTCCGAGCGCGGAGCTGCCCGGCGTGCTGGCCCGTCTGCACGAGGCGCTGAAGGCGGGCGGCGTGCTGTTCTGCTCCAATCCCCGCGGTCAGGACGAGGAGGGCTGGAGCGGTGACCGCTACGGTGTCTGGTATAGCTGGCCAAGCTGGCGGGCGCGGTTGCTGGCCGCGGGCTTCGTCGAACTGGAGCACTACTATCGTCCTGCCGGGCTGCCTCGGGCCCAGCAACCCTGGCTCGCCAGTGTCTGGCGCAAGGCTTCTCGCGGCTGACGCAGGCCGCAGAATGCAACCTGCGTCACGCTTTGTATTGCGTTTTGCACGGTCTAATTCCTGACTGCATTGAGTTAAGTATTTGTTATTAAAGGAAAATTAATTGTTTTGCGGGTTGGCACGAACGCTGCTCCTTTAATGTTCGCTGGAACTTTCTTGGAGTACAGAACAATGACCGCTGCACAACAATTTCTTACTGCCGCATTCCCTGAGTTCGAAGTGCTTACCGAGCCCCGTCCCGACGGCGGCCTGCTGCTGACCCTGCGCAACGACGACCGCACGCTGGTAAAGCGCGCCCTGTCGAAAGGCCAGACTCAGACGCGGATTCAGCTGGAATGGGTCGTCAGCTCGGTTCGCCGTGATCTGGCACTGGAAGCCGGCATGTCGCCTTCCATCGCCCATCTGCAGAGCCAGAGCCGTACCGCACTGCCGACCTACGAGTACGCCTGAGCCCTACGGCTGCGGCCCATGCCGCAGCCGTAGCAAACCGGGCCGCCAGAGCCCGGTCATCAAGCCCGTGAAGCCGAAGAGGACAGCCACATGAACGCCATCGACCTGCTGATCGAGGATCATGAGCGCGTAAAGGACCTGCTGACGCGCCTGACCGAATCCACCGAGCGCGCCGTGAAGACGCGCACCGAGCTGCTCAGCAAGCTGGAAATGGAAGTGACCATTCATACCCAGCTGGAAGAGCAGATTCTCTACCCCGCCTACAAGGAAGCCGGCGGCAAGGAAGAGCTGAAGATGTATCACGAGGCCAAGGAAGAGCACCGAGCCGTGGATTCGCTGGTGCTGCCGGATCTGAAGGCCACCGATCCGGGCAGCGTCCAGTTCTCCGGACGGGCCAAGGTCTGCAAGGAGCTGCTGGAGCACCACATCGAGGAAGAGGAATCGGAAATGTTCCCGCAGGCGCGCGAATTGTTCGACGCCAAGCGCCTCGAGGAAATGGGTGCGCAGATGATCGAGCTGCGCAATCGTCTGAAGAAGGAGTTCACTGCCAAGCAGGCAGCCTGAACCTCGCCTACCGGCCACCGGGGCTCCCTGCCCCGGTCCGCTCTGCTTCCGCCCCGCGGCACCTGCATCTTTGCTGACGTGCATCAATAGTGCGACCAGGCGTCGCTGCGACCCTTGATGGCTTTCTAGTATCAACTTCCGTTGCTCAGGCCTGGATGATGTTCTCAGGCGCATGGGTGCGGCAGGGAAGCAAGGGGCGTGGATGGAAGACGAGCTGAAGGCGTTGCTGCAACGAGTGGGACTGGGCCTCGAACAGATCCTGACCCGCAAGCGCTTCCTGCAGTGGCAGACCGGCGACGCGTTGCGCCTGAACCGCGCCGCGGCCGAGCTGGACGCGGCTCATCGCGCCTTCATCGACAAGCTCTACGAACACCTCGCCGACTTCGGCCAGCCAGCCACCCTGCACAGTGACTGCGCCGGGCTGATGCGGCTCAAGCAGCGCCAGCAGGAATACTACCGGCGCCTGTGGAACGGTCCCTACGAGCGCGACTACGTGCGTGACCGCCTGCTGGTGGGGCTGGTCCATCAGCGGGTCGGCGTCGACCTGGAATGGTACCTCGGTGCCTATCGCTTCTACCTGTCGGAAATGCTGCGCACGCTGCTCGGCGACAACGAGCAGCACAGGCTGTACGACAGCCTGCTGAAGATCGTCTTCTTCGACATGATCCTCGCCATCGACACCTACAGCGCCGCTCAGCGGCACGCCCTGGAGGACAGCGAGGCGCGGCTGACGCGCGCGCTGCGCGGCTCGGAGGACGGCATCTGGGAATGGAACGTGGAACACGACCAGCTGCACCTGTCCGACCGCTGGACCGCCATGCTGGGCATGCCTGCGCAGCCGAGCTATACCAGCCGCAGCTGGTTCGAGCGGGTACATCCGGACGACCTGCCTGGGCTGCGCGAGGCGATCGCCGATCACCTGAACGGGCGAACGCCGTCGCTGGCCCATGAATACCGCGTGCGCATCGAGGGCGGTGACTACCTGTGGGTGCTGGTGCGCGGCGTCGCCGAGCGCTGCGAGCAGGGAACCCTGCGCATGGCCGGTTCGCAGACCGACATCAGCGCACGCAAGGCCGCCGAGGAGTGCCTGCGCCATGCGGCACGCCACGATGCCCTGACCGGCCTGGCCAACCGTCTGCACTTGGACGAACTGCTCAAGGAGGTGCAGCAGCGACCGCACGGTCGGGCCGCGGCCTTGCTCTTCGTCGATCTGGACCGCTTCAAGCTGATCAACGACAGCCTCGGCCACGGCGCCGGCGACCAGGTGCTGGTGGAAGTGGCGCAGCGGTTGCTGAGATGTCTGCGGCCGGGTGACCACCTGGCCCGTTTCGGCGGCGACGAATTCGTCGCCCTGCTTGGCGATCTGGCCTGCGAAGCCGATGCCGAGCGCGTCGCCCAGCGCATGCTGGTGGCCCTGCGCCAACCGCTGCAGCTGGGCGAGCGCACCCTGTCGGTCAGCGCCAGCATCGGTATCGCGCCGCTGCAGCGTGATGGTCAGGCGCTGAATGCGCTGCAGGCGGCCGACCTGGCCCTGTATCGCGCCAAGAGTGCGGGCAAGGACCAGTTCGCCCTGTTCTGCGACGGCCTGCATTCCAAGGCGGCCCGTCAGCTGGAACTGGAGAGCGCGCTGGCCCAGGCGCTGACGCGGCGGGAATTCGCCCTGCATTATCAGCCGATCTGCCGCGTCGAGCAGGGCCGACCCTATGTCGTCGGCGTCGAGGCGCTGCTGCGCTGGCGCTTCAACGACAAGCCAGTGGCGCCGCACGAGTTCATTCCGGTGCTGGAGGAGTCGCGCGAGATCGTTCGCGTCGGCGAGTGGGTGCTGCGCGAGGCCTGCTGCCAGGTCCGTCGCTGGCAGCAGGCCGGTCAGACGCAACTGTACTGCGCGGTCAACCTGTCGATACGTCAGCTGCAGCAGCCCGGTTTCACCGATCTGCTGGCGCGCGTGCTGCGCGAGACCGGGCTGCGACCGGACAGCCTGCTGCTGGAGATCACCGAGACGCTGCTGATGCAGGATAGCGAGGCGACCATGAGCAGCCTGCACGAGATCGCGGCGCTCGGCGTGCGTCTGGCACTGGATGATTTCGGCACCGGCTACTGTTCGCTCGGCTACCTCAAGCGCTATCCGCTGCACGTGCTCAAGGTCGATCGCAGCTTCATCGCCGCAGCGCCGGATGATCCCGACTCGGTGGCCATCAGTCGCGCCGTCATCGGGCTCGGCCAGAGCCTCGGCCTGGCGGTCGTCGCCGAAGGCGTGGAGCGCCCCGAACAGGTGGCCTTTCTCGGCGCCGAGGGTTGTCAGCTGGTGCAGGGTTACTGGTTCAGTCCTCCGCGCTCGGCGGCAGAACTGCAGCGGATGTTCGATCGCGAGCATCGTTTCGACGAGCTCTGGGCATTGCATCCGGTCACGGCCGGGACGACGCTGAACGACCCGCTCCCGGCCTGTCTGCCTGGCTGACCGGCATCTGCGCGCCGCCAGGAATGAGACGGCTGGGGCACTCTTGCGCCTTAACAAGGTCAACCTTCTGTGAATCTGACGATTCAAGAATTCTCCGGCCACCCGCCGGATCACTCTGAAGGAGGTTAACCATGCGTCTTACCTATCTGCTGCCCCCCGTACTCGGACTTCTGCTGGTCGGTTGCGGCCCGGACGAAGACCGCGACCGCGAGCCGACCCCGCCGCCGGCCACCACCGAGCAGCCGGCCGCACCCTCCACTGACACCACCACGCCGCCTGCAGGCACTGGAACCGGCACCGGTACCGGCGCTGCACCGAGCACCGGAACGGGCACTGGCACCGGTACTTCGGGCGACATGGCCACTCCGCCTGCCGACAATGGCAGCGGCATGGGCACCGAGTCCGGCTCCGGTACTGCGCCGAGCACTGGCACTGGAACCGGCACCGGCACCGGCACTTCGCAGTAAGCGCGGCCCGGCACCCTGGGCCGCGGGCTCAGGGTGTCATGCGCAGGAGAAAAGCGATGAAGTCGAGTTTTATCTTGGCTGGTGCACTGGCTGCCCTGGCGCTGGTGGGTTGCTCGCCGGACGACGAGGAGTCTGCGCTGGATAACAACAGCCGCAACCAGCAGGAATACCAGAACACCGCTACCGATCCCGCCGGCCCGCGGGAAATCTCGCCGCCGTCCAACCGGACCAACGAGTAGCGGTTCCGGCGCTGCGCCGGCTAGACGAACTGTCCGGCCGCGTAGCCCGACGCCCAGGCCCATTGGAAGTTGAAGCCGCCCAGATGGCCGGTGACGTCGAGCACCTCGCCGACGAAGTACAGCCCTGGCGCCTTCTGCGACTCCATGGTCTTGGACGACACTTCCCGCGTATCCACACCGCCCAGCGTGACCTCCGCCGTCCGGTAACCTTCGGTTCCGGCGGGTACCACCTGCCAGTCCGCCAGCTTGTTCGCGATCGCTTCCAGCTCGCTGGGCCCGTACTGCTTCAGCGGCCGTGAGCTGAACCACTGCTCGCACAGAAGGCCGGCCATCTTGCGCGTGAAAACCTCACCCAGCAGCGTCTTGAGCTCGATGTTGGGGCGTTCCTGTCGCTGCGCCGTCAGCCATTCCACCAGATCCAGGTGCGGCAGCAGGTCGATATGCACCACGTCGCCCGGTTGCCAGTAGGACGATATCTGCAGGATCGCCGGGCCGGACAGCCCGCGATGGGTGAAGAGGATGTTCTCGCGGAAGCTCTGCCCGTTGCAGCTGACCAGGCAATCCTCCACCGAGGTGCCGGACAGTTCGCTGCACAGGGTCTTGAGCTGCGGTTCGGTAATGGTGAATGGCACCAGGCCCGCGCGGGTCGGCAGCACGTTGTGGCCGAACTGGCGGGCGATCTGGTAGCCGAAGCCGCTGGCGCCCAGGGTCGGGATCGACAGCCCGCCAGTGGCGATCACCAGCGACTGGCAGCGCACCGCGCCGATGCCGGTCTGCAGCGCATACCCCTGATCGAGCCGCTCGATCGCCGTCACGGCGGTGTCCAGGCGCAGATCGACCCCGGCCCGCCCGCACTCGTCCAGCAGCATCTCCAGGATGTCGCTGGATTTGTTATCGCAGAACAGCTGGCCGAGCTTCTTCTCGTGATAGGGCACGCCGTGGCGGCTGACCATCTCGATGAAGTTCCATTGGGTGTAGCGCGCCAGGGCAGACTTGCAGAAGTGCGGGTTGCTGGAAAGGAAGTTGGCCGGCTCGGTATAGAGGTTGGTGAAGTTGCAGCGCCCGCCGCCGGACATGAGGATCTTCTTGCCCGCCTTGTTGGCGTGGTCCAGCAGCAGCACCTGGCGGCCGCGCGCGGCGGCGGTGAATGCACACATCAGGCCGGCGGCACCGGCGCCGATTACCACCACGTCAGTCTGCACCAATGCATACCTCGTTCGAAAACGCGCGATGGTACTCCGCTCGCGGTTTCGCTGCAGCCAGGCATCCGACGAGGCGCCGACGTCAATCGACCAGCATTGTGTTCTGATGGGCTGATAGCGCTTTGCCAGAGGGGCGGGTGGACGTGATGGCCATGCGACGATTGTTCGGACTGATGCTGCTGTTGGCGAGCGCTTCGCTGCCCGCCGAAGTGCTTCGGCTGGCCGGCAACATCTGGCCGCCCTATACGGACAAGAGCCTGCCCGGCGAGGGGCTGTCCGTCGAGCTGATCCGCACCGCGCTGGAGCGCGGGGGCTACCGGGTCGAGTACATCGAGGTGCCCTGGGAGCGCGCTCTGTTCGGCCTGCGCAACGGCAGCTACGACATGGTCAATGGCTGGCCGACGCTCAAGCGCGTCGACCACACGCTGAGCTCCCGGCCGTTTCTGGTCAACCGGATGCGCTGGGTCCAGCGACGCGGAAGCGACTTTCGCTATGACGGCCTCGATAGCCTGATCGGCCACCCGATCGCCTTGAGCCGGGGCTACATGTACAGCGATGAACTGGACGACAACGCACGGTTGCAGAAGGGCTACGCTGCCAGTTTCGTCCAGGCGGCGGCGATGGTGCTCGCCGGACGTGTCGACCTGACGCTGGAGGATGAGCGCACCGTACTGTTCCATCTCGAGCGCGAGCTGGGCCATGAGCGGGATGAGCTTTCCTTCGTCCCCGGTGAGTTCAGGCGGGCCGGGCTGTCCTTGGTGGTGCGCAGCGACCACCCGCAGGCGACCGACATCGTGGCGACCTTCGAGCGCGAGATCGCCGCGATGGTCGAGGACGGCAGCTACGCGGCGATCTTTCGCCGCCACGCCATGCCCGCCCCGGACGCGTTGCCCCAGTACTAGCGCTGGACCGGCTGCTGCTTGATCAGGTGCGCGGCCATGCTGCGCAGCGGTGCCAGCTGACGGCAGATCAACCCGAGCTGGGTCTGCACCAGGCGATGGGCATCGTCCATCTCCTCCGGAATCTGTTCGAGCTGCTGCGCCAGCGCTTCTTCCTCTTCGCTGTAGATGGCCACCGGCTTGTTCTGTGCCAGCGCCGTGGCCAGATCGTCGAGGCTCGCCGCCAGCTGCTCCGCGGCGCGCTCGAGCAGCGCATCGCTGGCATCGTCAGGCAGGCTTTCGCGATGGGCGCCGAGGCCGGACAGGTAGTTCAGCAGGGTGTGCGAGAGGATCAGAAAGCGAAAGCCGGTCTCGGCATCCTTGCGGAAGTGGCCGGGCTCCAGAAGCATGTTCGAGAGGGTGGTCGACAGCGCGGCATCGGCGTTGTGGGCGTTGCGCCGGGCCAGGCGGTAGGCCAGGTCGTCGTGCTTGCCACTGTCGTACTGGCGCATGATCTGGCGCAGGTAGTCGCTGTTGCAGCTGAGGGTGTTGGCGACCACCTGGTTCAGACGCCGGCCCTGCCAATCCGGCAGGATCAGGAACACCGCGGCGGCGGCGATCAGGCTGCCGAGCAGGGTATCGAACAGGCGCGGCCAGATCAGCCCGTAGCCATCGCCGACCTGGTTGAAGCAGAACAGCACCATCAGCGTGATCGCGGCCGTGGCCAGGGTGTAGCGCGTGCTGCGGGTGGCGAAGAACACCACTCCGGCGACCACGGCGAACAGTGCCTGCACCGGCTGGCTGGGGAACAGATCGAACAGCGCCCAGCCGACCACCAGGCCCAGCACGGTGCCGCTGATCCGCTGCACCAGCTTGATCCGGGTGGCGCCATAGTTGGGTTGGCAGACGAATACGGTGGTCAGCAGCACCCAGTAGCCCTGCTCGGGGTGGATGGCGTGCAGCGCGGCGTAACCCGCGACCAGGGCGATGGCCATGCGCAAGGCGTGGCGGAACAGCAGGGACGTCGGCGTCAGCTGCAGGCGGATGCGGTTGAATGCCTCGCGCAGCGTCTGCGGCTGGCGATCCAGCAGGCTGCTGTCCTGCGTGCCTTCCAGCGCGGCGGGGTCGCTGGCACTGGCGAGCTGGCGCTGCAGGGTGGAGAGGTTGCTCGACAGCGCCCGCAGCGAGCGCAGCAGGCCGCGCCAGGCCGGGTTGTTCTGCTCGCGCAGGTGCTCCAGCGACGCCTGCAGGTCCTCCAGTGCCTGGGCATTGGCATCGCTGTAGCGAAACGTCTGGCGCAGCTGGATGGCCTCGCCGAGTTCGGCGCAGGCGCTGGCCTGCAGACGCAGCAGGCGCTGGCAGCGAAACAGCACGTCGCTGTGGAAGAAGGCTTCGGCGAGGGCCTGGTAAGGGTAGTGCGAAGAGCTGACACGCTCGTGCAGGTCCTGGGCGAGGAAGTAAAGCTTCAGGTAGTGATTGATCTTGCTGCCGGGGCGGCCGCTGCCCAGGCGGTGCAGCAGGGTTTCCTTGGCCGCATTCAGGGCGCTGACCACCCGGCCGTTCTGCTGCGCCAGCTCGAGCCGGCGCTGTTCGACGTCCAGCTGGCGCACCGGTTCGAACAGCGCTGCCTTGTAGCGGAAGTACAGGCCCAGCTCGCGGTACAACCGCGCCAGGCTCTGCTGCACCGGCTGGTGCGCGAACAGCGCGTTCCAGCATACCGACAGCAGGCCATACCAGGCGGCGCCGGCCACCAGCAGCAGTGGGTCGCGCCAGAACTGCTGCAGCTCGCCGTTGCGCTGGTCGGCGGCGATCATGCTGTAGATGGCGAGGATCAGCGTGGCCTGGGCGATCGCGCCGTAGCGTTCGCCGAGCGCGCCGAGCATGACCAGGGCGAAGGTGGACAACGCCAGGCCGGCAACGAACAGCCACGGATAGGGAAACAGCAACTCGACGGCTACCGCGGCGATGCTGAAGCACAGTAGGGTCACCAGCAGGGCACTGAGCCGGCCCAGCCAGCTGTCGTCGGTCTCCGCCAGGGCGCTGGCGATGATGCCGAGGAACAACGGAATGATCAGCGATGGCTGCCCAAGGTACCAGGCCAGGCCCATGCTGCCAGCCATGGCGATCAGCACGCGCAGGCTGTAGCCGAACTTCTCCAGCGCCCAGAGGCGGCGTAAGTACTGGCTGAGCGAGGGTTGCGGCATGGAGCGATCCGGTTGGGGACGGGCAGATAGGGCAGCGCCAGCGCATACGCTGTCACGGCCGCGGCCGGGGCTCAACCCTCCGGCCGCCTGATGCTGGCCTGCTTGCTATCGGCTTGGCGGCGGCTGGCTTCAGCGCAGCACGCGGACCTTCAGCGAGCGGCCCTTGATCTTACCTTCGTTCAGGCGCTTGAGGGCCTGTTTGGCCGCATCGCGTTCGACCGCCACGAACGCCTGGAAGTCGAAGATGGCGATCTTGCCGACCTGGCTGCCCGGCAGGCCGGCGTCGCCGGTCAAGGCGCCCAGGATGTCGCCCGGGCGCAGCTTGTCCTTGCGCCCGGCCGCGATGCACAGCGTCACCATCGGCGGTTGCAGCGGCGCACCCGCGCCGGCTTTCAGCTCGTCCAGGGAATGCCAGTTGAGCGGCGACTTCTGCAACTTCTCGATGGCCTGGGCACGATGGGCTTCGGCTGGGGCCACCAGGCTCGCGGCCAGGCCCTGGTTGCCGGCGCGTCCGGTCCGGCCGATGCGGTGGACGTGGATTTCCGGGTCGCGGGCCAGCTCGACGTTGATCACCATGTCCAGTGCGTCGATATCCAGCCCGCGGGCAGCGACATCGGTAGCCACCAGCACCGACAGGCTGCGGTTGGCGAACATCGCCAGGACCTGATCCCGATCACGCTGCTCCAGATCGCCATTGAGTGCCGCTGCCGAGATGCCCTTGGCGTTGAGGTACTCGACCAGCTCCTGGCATTGCTGCTTGGTGAAGCAGAAGGCCACGCAGCTTTCCGGGCGGAAGCTGGCCAACAGGCGCGCGACCGCATCCAGACGCTGCTCGGGGTCGATCTCGTAGAAGCGCTGCTCGATCTGCGAGTCCGTGTGCAGTGACTCGACCCGCACCTGCTGCGGCGCACGCATGAAACTGGCGGCAAGCTGCTCGATGCTGGCGGGGTAGGTGGCCGAGAACAGCAGCGTCTGCCGCTTGGCCGGGGTCTGGCCGATGATCTCGGCGATGGCGTCGTAGAAGCCCATGTCCAGCATGCGGTCGGCTTCATCGAGCACCAGGGTGTTGAGGCCGTCGAGCTTGAGGGTGCCTTTCTTCAGATGCTCCTGCACCCGCCCCGGCGTACCGACGATCACATGGGCGCCATGCTCCAGCGATGCGATCTGCGGGCCGATGGAGACGCCGCCGCACAGCGTGAGGATCTTGATGTTGTCCGCTGCCCGCGCCAGTCGGCGCAGCTCCTTGGCGACCTGATCGGCCAGCTCGCGGGTCGGGCAAAGTACCAGCGCCTGGCAGCCGAAATAGCGTGGATTGAGCGGGTCGAGCAGGGCGATGCCGAAGGCTGCGGTCTTGCCGCTACCGGTCTTGGCCTGGGCGATCAGGTCGTGCCCCTTGAGCATCAGCGGCAGGCTCTGCGCCTGGATCGGCGTCATCGTCGCGTAGCCGAGGGCTTCGAGGTTGGCCAGCATGGCGGCGGAAAGGGGTAGGGTGGAAAAGGCGGGACTGGACACGGTTGGAGCCTTCGGATGGAAATCGGTCTGCAGTCTATCAGGCTGCCGGCAGGAGCGTTCGGCGCGGTCGGCATGGCTATCTGCCTGCGTGGTGAAACGTTTTGAAAGGCGCGAAGACTGAACCCAGCGGGGGGCGGCTGATCGAAAACTGTCCATCATTCGCTCCCAGGAGGTTGTTTTGTCTCGCGTTCTTTTCCTTGCCGGGCTGTTGGCGCTACCGGCGTTCGCGGCCGAACCCACCCTTTATGGCCGCTACGAGCACATCAAGGTCGAAGAGATCGGCAAGATCCTGCCCGCCAAGATGGATACCGGTGCCATGACCGCATCGCTGTCGGCCCGCGACATCGAACAGTTCAAGCGCGATGGCGAGGACTGGGTGCGCTTCCGTCTGGCCGTCGATGGTGCCGATGACACCCTTTATGAGCAGCGGCTGCTCGGTATCAGTCGTATCAAGACCCGCGCCGAGGAGGCCGGAAACGTCGATCCCGACAGCGAGCCGCCGCGGGCCGAGCGCCCCGTCGTGGGCATGCAGCTATGCATCGGCGATCAGCTGCGCGAGGTGCAGGTCAACCTCACCGACCGGACGCACTTCAGTTACCCCTTGCTGATCGGCGCAGAGACCATTCGTGATCTCAACGCGGCGATCTACCCGACCGAGAAATACACGGCGGGTCAGCCTACCTGCTAGACGCAGGTCACCAACTGCACGCGACCTGCGCCGAACGGCATCTGTCCGGCCAGGTCGTCTCTCCGCTTCGCGCCTGCCGATAGGCCGCAAGGCCTGCCGTAGCCAGCCCTGTTCGGCTCCGAGCCAGGCTCGAGGGTGCCTGCAGGGCGCTGCTGGCATTTGGGCGTCGACGTGCGGCTCGACGTCCGTCTATCCGCGCGCCACGACCTCTGGAAACCTGCTTGAAGGAGGCTGCCTCGATGGAGTGTGGCGGCCGCTTCGTTTGCAATCAAAAGGCAATGAACTGACGATAAGTTAATTACATCGTTTCTTAAGTTCATTGCTCTTGTTTTTTAAATATTTATCTTTCATTAAGAGTTCAATCTCCAAGTTATACTTTTCGAACTTGGGGATGATAATTACGCGGTGAATTTAGTTTCGTGACCGGTCGGTCTCGATATGCGTCCGAGGCGACTGCCCGAAGGTGGGAGGAGCGCCGCGTCAGCCCGCCGCACCTGCATGCGTCAAAACCGTCTGCCACAAAGGTTACGGCGAGCAGGTCGATTCATGGCAAATCGCCAGCCCGGGACGCTTTGCGGCGGCGCTTTTCGGCATCTGGATTGGTCTTTGCGGGTTGTTTGTCAGACTAAAGTCGGGGCTTTCATTCATAAACCCTGCCCTGTTAAATTCAGCATGTGGGTTCCCTTCACACGCAATAAAAATAAGGCGGAGAACGTCAATGGCCGACAACGATAAAGAAAATGCTGCTGCGTACTGGAAGGCGAATGTTCGCCTTATCACTTGGAGCTTAGTGGTCTGGGCTCTTGTCTCATATGGTTTCGGTATCCTCCTGCGTCCGCTGGTATCCGGTATCCCTGTAGGGGGAACGGATCTTGGCTTCTGGTTCGCTCAACAGGGTTCCATCATCGTGTTCATTGCGATCATCTTCCACTACGCGTGGCGGCTGAACAAACTGGACAAGGAATTCGGGGTTGAGGAGTAACCACCATGAGCCAATATTGGATCAACATGTTGTTCGTGGGCGCCTCGTTCCTGCTCTATATCGGGATCGCGGTCTGGGCTCGCGCCGGGTCGACTAAGGAATTCTACGTCGCCGGCGGTGGCGTTCACCCTGTAACCAACGGTATGGCGACTGCGGCAGACTGGATGTCTGCGGCATCCTTCATCTCCATGGCCGGTATCATCGCCTCCGGCGGTTATGCCACCTCCGTGTACCTGATGGGCTGGACCGGTGGCTACGTGCTGCTGGCCATGCTGCTGGCCCCCTATCTGCGCAAATTCGGCAAGTTCACCGTACCGGACTTCATCGGTGACCGGTTCTACAGCCGTGGTGCGCGCCTGGTAGCCGTCATCTGCCTCATCCTCATCTCCGTTACTTACGTAATCGGTCAGATGGCCGGTGCTGGTGTGGCGTTCTCCCGCTTCCTGGAAGTGAGCAACTCCGCTGGTATCTGGATCGCTGCCGCGATCGTGTTCGCCTACGCCGTATTCGGCGGCATGAAGGGCATCACCTACACCCAGGTGGCTCAGTACATCGTTCTGATCATCGCCTACACCATTCCGGCCGTGTTCATTGCCATGCAGCTGACTGGCAACCCGATCCCGATGCTCGGCATGTTCGGCACTCACGTCGACTCCGGCGTGCCGCTGCTGGACAAGCTGGATCAGGTCGTAACCGACCTGGGCTTCGCTGCCTACACCGCCGACATCGACAACAAGCTGAACATGTTCCTGTTCACCCTGTCGCTGATGATCGGTACCGCTGGTCTGCCGCACGTGATCATCCGCTTCTTCACCGTACCGAAGGTAGCTGACGCTCGCTGGTCCGCTGGCTGGACTCTGGTGTTCATCGCCCTGCTGTACCTCACCGCTCCGGCTGTTGCCTCCATGGCTCGTCTGAACCTGGTTCAGACCATCTATCCGGAAGGCCCGCAGGCTGAAGCAATCCGCTACGAAGATCGTCCTGAGTGGGTGCAGACCTGGGAACGTACCGGTCTGATCAAGTGGGAAGACAAGAACGGCGACGGTCGCGTACAGATGTACAACGACGCCAGCGCTGCCTTCACTCCGACTGCGCAGGAGCGTGGCTGGAACGGCAACGAGCTGACCGTGAACAACGACATCATCGTTCTGGCCAACCCGGAAATCGCCAACCTGCCAGGCTGGGTCATCGGCCTGATCGCGGCGGGTGCCATCGCGGCGGCGCTGTCCACTGCGGCTGGTCTGCTGCTGGCGATCTCCTCGGCAATCAGTCATGACCTGATCAAGACGCTCATCAATCCGAAGATCAGCGAGAAGAACGAGATGCTGGCCGCTCGTCTGTCCATGACGGCAGCCATTCTCCTGGCGACCTATCTGGGTCTGAACCCGCCGGGCTTCGCGGCTCAGGTAGTGGCACTGGCGTTCGGTCTCGCTGCAGCGAGCCTGTTCCCGGCGCTGATGATGGGTATCTTCTCCAAGCGCGTGAACAGCGCAGGTGCTGTGGCCGGTATGCTGGTAGGTGTGGTGTCCACCGCGGTGTACATCTTCCTGTACCTGGGCTGGTTCTTCATCCCTGGCACCAACAGCCTGGCCAACACGCCTGATCAGTGGTGGATGGGTATCTCCCCGCAGGCCTTCGGTGCCGTGGGTGCGATCCTGAACTTCATCGTGGCCTATGCCGTGTCCCTGGCGACTCAGGCTCCGCCGCAGGAAATCCAGGATCTGGTCGAGAGCGTGCGTACCCCGAAAGGTGCTGGCGCTGCGCTTGATCACTGATCGATAATGCAACCAGACATCAGACCCTGTCTGAAACAAGGTTGAGGTAGAAGTCGGGCTTCCAATTGGAAGCCCGATTTTTTTAGGGGAGTTGTATATGTTCTGGCATCTGATTGCTGCAATTGTCGCCGGTACGGCGGGTGCGGGGATTGCACTGGCGCTGCGCTCCTTGATGCGCAAGCGCCTGCCGAAGTGGATCATTCCGGTAGGTGCTGGCCTGGGCATGCTGGCGTACACCATCCACTACGAATACACCTGGTTCGAGAGCACCCAGGCCCGTCTGCCGGAGGGTTCGGTGGTGGTATCGAGCGAGAAAGGCAACATGCTCTGGCGACCCTGGACCCTGGCGTTCCCGATGCCGCTGGCCTACACCGTGCTGGATGAAGCCAATGCGCAGATTCAGGACACCGATCAGGGTCGCGTTGCCCGCTTCGTGCTGTATCGCTTCGAAAAGACCAGCCTGATGTCCACCGTGCAAAGTGGACGCTATCAGTTGCTGTGCAGAGAGAAGGCGATGTTCCGGTTGAATGAGGCCGGCGAGGCGAAGGTCGAGACACTGACCCAGCTCCAGCAGGGTTCGCCGCTGTATCGGTCCATCTGCGAAAGCGGGCGCTGATTCCGTACGCGCATCAGCGTGATCTGAGGCGCACCGTCACTTCATGCGTGGGCGGCCCGAGATTTGGGTCGTCCTGTCCTTTCGGGCATGGCTGCGTCTGTGTCCGTCATCGTGGTCCGAACGGCCGCGGTCGTGCCGTCAGGTTCAGATCGAGTTGAATGCCGCCTTGCGGGCGCGCTGCCAGCACCTGAGGCGCTGCGCCAGCTCGTCGAAGGTGGTCAGGCCGATGCGCTGGGCACGATTGAGCAGGATCAGCGCGATCTCGGCTGTCGCCATGGCGTCGGCGGACGCATTGTGACGCTGCGGGATATGGATGTTGAAGTAGTCGAGCCAGTGGTCCAGGCTGCCGCGGTGGATCATCGCTTCGGGGAACAGCATCGGGGCCAGGTCGGCCACGTCGAGGAAGCTGTTCTCCAGCGAATAGCCCAGCTCGTTCTTCAGCGCGCGGCCCAGCATGCGTTGGTCGAAGGGGGCGTGAAAGGCCAGGACGATGCTGCCCGCGGCAAACTCCATGAAGCTGAGCAGCGCTTCGGCCGGCGGCAGCCCGTTGGCCAGTTCGCTAGGCGCGATGCCATGGATCAGCACGCTTTCATTGACCTTGACCTGACGGCACAGCGTGCATTCGAACTGCTGCGAATAATCGATCGCGCCGTCCTCGATGACCACCGCGCCGATGGCGATGACCAGGTCGCGCTTGAGGTGCAGCCCGGTCGTTTCCAGATCCAGCACCACCAGTCGTTGCTGGCGTAGCGGAACGGGCTGCGGCAGTTCCGGGCGCGGCAGCTCGGCAACGCGTTGCTGCTGCTCGGGAGGCAACTTCGGACCGCGTGGGTTGAACCAGAACATGCTCATAGTTGATAGCGCACCGCGAGGCTGGCCTGGAGACGCTGGGCCTGGCGAAAAGACTCGCGCAGGATGCGTCGATCCAACACATTGAGCGTATCCGGATCCAGGCGATTGGAATAGGGCAGTCCATCGCGTGCCTGCTGCTGATGCTGCTGCATGCGGGTCTGCTGGATGAAGTGGTAGGCCTCTTCGTAGGCCGCGCCATCCTTGGGTTCGATCACGCCCTTTTCCACCAGCTTGCGCAGGCGCTCGAGGGTGTTGCAGGTGCCGATGTCGTTGCTCAGCGCCAGCAGGCGTGCGCCGTCGACGAACGGAGTCAGTCCCTGCACCTTCAGGTCCAGGGTGTCTTTGCCTTCGCCCTTGCGTGCCACCACGAAGTCGCGGAAGCGGCCGACCGGGGGGCGATGGCGCAGGGCGTTGTCCGCCATCATGCGCTGGAACAGGCTGTTGTCCTTGATCTCGTCGAGCAGATCCTGGCGCAGCTGCTCGCAACCTTCGGCCGGGCCCCAGATGCTGCGCAGGTCGAAATAGATGGTGCTGCCGAGCAGGTTTTCCGGCGTCGCCTCACGGACAAAGGAGCTGAAGCGGCGGCTCCATTCCTGCCGCGACAGGCACAGCTGCGGATTGCTGGCCATGATGTTGCCCTTGCACAGGGTGAAGCCGCAGGTGTCGAGGTCACGGTTGATACGCTCGGCCAGCGGCAGCAGGCGACCGCGGATGTGCGCGGCCTCGGCGGCATCGGCGGCCTCGAAGAGAATGCCGTTGTCCTGGTCGGTGTGCAGGGTCTGCTCCTGGCGCCCTTCGCTGCCGAAGCACAGCCAGGTGAACGGCACGCCTGGATCGCCCATATGCGCGATGGCCAGTTCGATGACCCGACACACCGTGTGATCGTTGAGCAGGGTGACGATGCGGGTGATCTGCGTCGACGAGGCACCGTGGGCCAGCATGTTGTCGACCAGCTGCTTGATGCGGGTGCGGATGACCACCAGGGCGTCGACGCGATCGGCATGGCGGATGGTCTGGGCCAGATGCACGAGGTCCACGCGCTGCAGGGAAAACAGGTCGCGCTCGGAGATCACACCGCGCAGCAGGCCGTTGTCCACCACGCAGACATGAGCGATATGCCGCTCGGTCATGGCGATGGCCGCATCGAACGCGGTGGCGTCCGGCGGCAGGTAGAACGGATCGTGGGTCATGAACTGGGCGATCGGCTGACTCAGGTCCGTGGTGCCCGTACCGATGGCTCGTCGCAGGTCTCGCAGGGTAAAGATGCCCTGCGGATGCAGCGCTTCGTCGACGATGACGATGCTGCCGACGTTCTCCTCCTGCATCATCGCCACCGCTTCGTTGAGCGGGCGGGACGGCAGGCAGGAGACGGGATGATGCAGGGCCAGCTCGCCGATGCTGGTTTCCAGCGAGAAGTTCTCGCCGAGGCTCTCCACCGCGCGCATCTGCGCCTGCTGATTGACCAGATCCAGCAGGCTGCTCACGCCGCGCATGGCGAAGTCGCGAAACACCGGCGAGTTGGACACCAGGTTGACGAAGGCCGGTTTGTTGAGCAGGAAGCAGAAGGTGTCCTCGGCAGCCAGGTGTGCGGTACGGGTCGCCCGCTCGCCCATCAGCGCCGCCATCGGAAAGCACTCGCCGACGATGACCTCGAAGGTGGTATCGGTGCCGCGCTTGGCTGTGTGCGGGCGCTGACCGTGCACGCGGCCCTGCTTGACGATATAGAAGTGCTGCACCACGCCGTCTTCGGGAGAAATGATGCAGTCGCCTTCGGCATAGAAGCGCAGCTCACAGTTCTCCACCAGATAGGCCAGGTGGGCCGGCTCCATCTGGTTGAAGGGGGCGTACTTGCGCAGGAACTCCATGGTGCCGTGGATATTCTGCAGTACGGCCGTCTTCCCAGCTTGGGCGAAGGCGTCAGGTGTGCTCATGGTCGGCTTCCATTTTTTGTTCATGGTGGGCTGCGGGTCGGTCGGACCCAATTGGACGTAAGTCTAGTCAGGCCGGGCGCTGCGGAAGCTGATCAGGGTCAGCCCGATGTTTCGGGCTGTTGCGAGGGCGCAGGCATAAAAAAACCGCCCCGAAGGGCGGTTCTTCTGTCGCGGCTGGCGGTTACAGGCCGTTCTTGGCCTTGAACTCGCGGCGGCGACGGTGCAGGACCGGCTCGGTGTAGCCGTTGGGCTGCTTGGTGCCTTCGAGGACCAGCTCCAGCGCAGCCTGGAAGGCCACGCTGTTGTCGAAGTCAGGCGCCATCGGGCGGTACAGCGGGTCACCCTGGTTCTGGCGGTCGACCACCGGGGCCATGCGCTTGAGGCTCTCGATCACCTGGTCCTTGGTTACCACGCCGTGGCGCATCCAGTTGGCCACGTGCTGGCTGGAGATGCGCAGGGTGGCACGGTCTTCCATCAGCGCGATGTCGTTGATGTCCGGCACCTTGGAGCAACCAACGCCCTGTTCGACCCAGCGCACCATGTAGCCGAGGATGCCCTGCGAGTTGTTGTCCAGCTCGTTGCGCTTCTCTTCCTCGCTCCAGTTGGTGTTCTGTGCCAGCGGGATGGTGAGGATGTCATCGATCGAAGCCTTCTCGCGCTTGGCCAGTTCGGCCTGGCGCGCCTGCACGTCGATCTTGTGGTAGTGCATCGCGTGCAGGGTGGCTGCGGTCGGCGACGGTACCCACGCGGTGTTGGCGCCGGCCAGCGGATGGCCGACCTTCTGCTCAAGCATGGCGGCCATCAGGTCAGGCATGGCCCACATGCCCTTGCCGATCTGCGCCTTGCCCTGCAGGCCGCAGGCCAGGCCCACGTCCACGTTGTTGTTCTCGTAGGCGCTGATCCATTTCTCGGACTTCATGGCCGCCTTGCGCACCATCGGGCCGGCTTCCATGGAGGTATGGATTTCGTCGCCGGTGCGGTCGAGGAAGCCGGTGTTGATGAACACCACGCGCTCGCGCGCTTCCTTGATGCAGGCCTTGAGGTTGATCGTGGTACGACGCTCCTCATCCATGATGCCGACCTTGAGGGTGTTGCGCGGCAGGCCGAGAACGTCCTCGACGCGGCCGAACAGCTCGGTGGCGAAGGCGACTTCTTCCGGGCCGTGCATCTTCGGCTTGACGATGTACATCGAGCCGGTGCGGCTGTTGGCGCGGGTGGTGTTGCCCTTGAGGTTGTGGATGGCGATCAGGCTGGTGAACAGGCCGTCCATGATGCCTTCCGGCACTTCGTTGCCTGCCTTGTCGAGGATGGCGTCGTTGGTCATCAGGTGACCGACGTTGCGGATGAACAGCAGCGAGCGTCCGTGCAGGGTCAGCTCGCCGTTGCCGTCGGCCTTGGTGTAGACGCGGTCCGGGTTCATGGCGCGGGTGATGCGCTTGCCGCCCTTGTCCAGCTCCTCGACCAGATCGCCCTTCATCAGGCCGAGCCAGTTGCGGTAGACGATTGTCTTGTCGTCGGCGTCGACGGCGGCGATGGAGTCTTCACAGTCCATGATGGTGGTCAGTGCCGATTCCATCAGGATGTCCTTCACGCCGGCGGCATCGGTCTGGCCGATCGGGCTGGCCGGGTCGATCTGGATCTCGAAGTGGATGCCGTTGTTCTTCAGCAGCACGGCGATCGGTGCGCTGGCGTCGCCCTGAAAGCCCTGCAGCTGGGCCGGGTTCTTCAGGCCGGTGGTGCTGCCATCCTTCAGCGAAACGACCAGCTTGCCGCCTTCGATGCGATAGCCGGTGGAATCGACGTGCGAGCCGGTTTCCAGCGGTGCAGCTTCGTTGAGGAAATTGCGCGCATAGGCGATGACCTTGTTGCCGCGGATCTCGTTGTAGCCCGGCCCCTTGGTGGCGCCGTCCGCTTCGGAGATGGCGTCGGTGCCGTAGAGCGCGTCATACAGCGAGCCCCAGCGGGCGTTGGCGGCGTTCAGGGCGAAGCGCGCGTTCATGATCGGCACCACCAGCTGCGGGCCGGCCATGCGGGCGATTTCTTCGTCGACGTTCTCGGTGGTGGCCTGGAAGTCTTCGGCTTCCGGCAGCAGGTAGCCGATTTCCTGAAGGAAGGCCTTGTACGCCACGGCGTCATGGGCCTGGCCGGCGCGGGCCTGGTGCCAGGCGTCGATCTTGGCCTGCAGCTCGTCGCGCTTGGCCAGCAGGGCGCGGTTCTTCGGCGCCAGGTCGTGGATCACGCTGTCGGCGCCAGCCCAGAAGGCGGCGGCATCGACGCCGGTACCAGGAATCGCCTCGTTGTTCACGAAGTCGTACAGGACTTTGGCGACCTGCAGGCCACCGACTTGAACGCGCTCAGTCATTACTCGCCTCACTTGGTTCTTCTAATTCGCCGGACGGTTTCGCTTTTTGTAGTCCGAGGTCGCCGGATACTACATGAAGCGTCGGGGAAAATCAGTCCGCTGAAAGGGCCGGTTGCCTCGGCCGTGCGAAGCGGCCCGCCAGTGCCGCGGCCTGCCGTTGCCCGGCCCGCCTGCTATACCTAATGGGCTGTCGCCTGCGCAGGCGCTTTCTTCACTACAGGAGCCCGTCCATGGATCACCTCGTTCTCACCGTCATCGCCGACGATCAGCCCGGTCTGGTCGAACGACTGGCCAAGTGCATCGCCGATCACGGCGGCAACTGGCTGGAGAGCCGCATGTCGCGCATGGCTGGGCAGTTCGCCGGTATCCTGCGGGTGGCGGTGCCAGCGGACGCCCATGCCGAGCTGACCGCCGCGCTGGAAGGCCTGCAGGCGCAGGGCATACGCGTGCTGCTGGCTCACAGCGGCGCGGAACCGACGGCGAGCTGGCAGGAAATCCAGCTTGAGCTGGTGGGCAACGACCGGCCGGGCATCGTCCGCGACATCACCCACCTGCTCGCCGAGCACGGCGTCAATCTGGAGAGCCTGGATACCGAGGTGCTGCCGGCGCCGATGAGCAGCGAGCTGCTGTTTCGTGCCGAAGTACGGCTGGCGGTGCCCAGCGACCTGTCGCTGGAGCGGCTGCAGGAGCGCCTGGAAACCCTCGCCGACGACCTGATGGTGGAGCTCAAGCTGCAGCCGGCCGAGCAGGCGTAGCACTCAGCCGGTGCTTTTGCGCATCACCCGCCAGGCGTCCAGGCTGTATACCGCGAGGCCGGCCCAGATGCAGAAGAAGGCCAGCTGGCGATCGACCGGGAATGGCTCGCCGAACAGCTGCACGGCGAGGATCAGCAGCAGCGTCGGCGTCAGGTATTGCAGGAAGCCCAGTGTCGAATAGGGCAGGTGGCGCGCGGCGGCGTTGAAGCCGAGCAGCGGGATCAGGGTCACCGGGCCTGCCGCCATCAGCCAGAGCGCGTCGGTGCTGGTCCAGAACGCCGGTTCCGTGCTCGCGCCGTTGCCGAACCAGAACAGCCAGATCAGCGCCACCGGTAGCAGCAGCCAGGTTTCCACTACCAACCCCGGCAGCGCGGCCACCGGTGCCTGCTTGCGCAGCAGGCCGTAGGTGCCGAAGCTCAGCGCCAGCACCAGGGAGATCCAGGGAAATTCACCGAGCATCAGCAGCTGCAGGCTGACGCCGACGGTGGCCATGGCCACGGCCAGCCACTGCAGCGGACGCAGCCGCTCGCGCAGCACGAGCATGCCGAGCAGCACGTTGACCAGCGGATTGATGTAGTAGCCAAGGCTCGCCTCGACCATTCGGTCGTGGTTCACCGCCCAGACGTAAATCAGCCAGTTGGCCGCGATCAGCACGCTGGAGATGCCGAGCACGCCGAGGCGACGTGGATGCGCCAGCAGTTCGCGCCACCAGCCCGGATGACGCCAGACCAGCAGCACCAGCGAGCCGAACACGGCCGACCAGATCACGCGCTGGGTGACGATCTCGAGCGCGCCGTATTGTTCGAGTGCCTTGAAGTAGAGCGGGAACATGCCCCAGATGCTGAAGGTGGCCAGCCCCAGCAGATAACCCTTGCGCAGATTGGCGGTAGCCATGACGTCCTTCGACGAGCAGCGGAGAGCCGGCCATTTTGCGCCTTTGGCCAGAGGAGAGAAAGGTTAGTCAGCTAACAGAGCGGCGCCGCGCGACGGGCTGCCCAATTGGTCAGAAACGGGGGAACGCTCGGCGGCTTGTGCTCGTCTCATCTGCATCGCTAATCGAAACGGCAGCACGCGGATCGGCGTGTGCGGAGGGTGGCAATGCGCTTGCAGAATCAGGTGGCTCTGGTCACCGGCAGCACCCAGGGCATCGGCCGCGGCATTGCCGTGCGCCTGGCTGAAGAGGGCGCCGACATTGTCATCAACGGCCGCGAGAACGACGAACAGGCCCGCGAGAGCCTTGAGCAGGTCCGCGCCCTGGGCCGGAGGGTGTGCTTCATCGCCGCGGATGTCGGTGACGTCGAGCAGTGCCATCGGCTGGTGCGCGAGAGCATCGCGCAGATGGGGCAGCTGGACATCCTGGTCAACAATGCCGGTGTGCAGCGGCACGCGGCGTTCCTCGACGCGCAGGCGGACGATTATGATCAGGTGCTGAACGTCAACCTGCGTGGGCCGTTCTTCCTCGCCCAGGCGTTTGCCCGCCATTTGCGCGAGCAGGGCCGCGGCGGACGCATCATCAACAACAGCTCGGTGCACGAAGAGCTGCCGCATCCCAACTTCACCGCCTACTGCGCGAGCAAGGGCGGACTGAAGATGCTGATGCGCAACATCGCCATCGAGCTGGCGCCGCTGGGCATCACGGTGAACAACGTGGCGCCCGGCGCGGTGGAAACGCCGATCAACCGCGAGCTGATGAATCAGCCGGACAAGCTCGCCAACCTGCTGCAGAACATCCCTGCCGGCCGTCTCGGCCGCCCGCACGACGTCGCCGGCGTCGTTGCCTTTCTGGCCTCACCCGACGCCGAGTACATCACCGGGACTACACTGGTGGTCGATGGCGGCCTGCTATGGAACTACAGCGAGCAATGACCGATATCCCGCCGTGCCAGCCGTTCAGCCACGACACCAGCGCCATCTCGCGGGCCGACACGCTCACGCCTGCCGAGCGCTATCAGGAACTCTTCGTCGCGGTGCAGATGCAGCGGGTGTTTCCCGACAGCAAGACCTTCGTCGACTGCGCGCCGCGTCGGCACCCCGAAGCCATCCTCGAGGACTATCGCGCCCGCTGCGGCGAGCCGGGCTTCGACCTGGAGGCCTTCGTCCATGAGCATTTCAGCCTGTACGAGATGCCGGTCAAGGCGTTCGTCGCCAACCCCGACGACAGCCTGGCCGAACATATCGACCGGCTCTGGCCGATCCTCACCCGCCATCCTCAGGACCACCCCGAACACTCCTCGCTGCTGCCGCTGCCGCACGACTACGTGGTGCCGGGCGGGCGCTTCACCGAGCTGTACTACTGGGATTCCTATTTCACCATGCTCGGCCTGGACGAGAGCGGGCATTGCGACCTGCTGCGGGCCATGGCGGACAACTTCGCCTACTTGATCGACACCTACGGCCACGTGCCCAACGGCAACCGCACCTACTATCTGGGCCGTTCGCAGCCGCCGGTGTTCGCCCTGATGACCGAGCTCTTCGAGGAAACCGGCGTCCACCGCGCCAGCGACTACCTGCCGCAACTGCACAAGGAATACGCCTTCTGGATGGAGGGTGCCGACGTGCTGCGCCCGGGCGAGGCGCATCGACGCTGCGTGTGTCTGGCCGATGGAATGGTGCTCAACCGTTACTGGGACGAGCGCGCAACGCCGCGCGAGGAGTCCTACCGCGAAGATGTGGAAACCGCGCGCTCCAGCTGCCGGCCGCGGCACGAGGTCTATCGCGACCTGCGCGCCGGTGCCGAGTCGGGCTGGGATTTCAGCTCGCGCTGGCTCGACGACGCCCACCGGCTGGCGACCATCCGCACCACCAGCATCCTGCCGGTCGACCTCAACGCGCTGCTCTACAAGCTGGAGCGGCAGATCGCCGAGCTGTCTGCGGTGAAGAACCAGCACGCCTGTGCCGAAGCCTTTGCCCGCCGGGCCGAGGCGCGCCTGGCGGCCATCGATCAGTACCTGTGGAATTCCCGCGCTGGCGCCTATTTCGACTACGACTGGCAGCGCGGCCGGCAGCGCGACAATCTCACTGCCGCGACGCTGGCCCCGCTGTTCGTGCGCATGGCCAGCGCCGAGCAGGCCGCGGCGGTGGCGGCGACGGTGCAGGAGCGCCTGCTGGCGCCAGGCGGCCTGGCCACCACCGAAATCGGTGGCAGCGGCGAGCAGTGGGATCGGCCCAATGGCTGGGCACCGCTGCAGTGGATTGGCATTCGTGGGCTGCAGCACTACGGCCACGATGCGCTGGCGCTGGACATCGAGGAGCGCTGGCTGACCATCGTCAGCCACCTGTTCGAGCGCGAGAACAAGCTGGTGGAGAAGTACGTGCTGCGACCCTGTACCGAACACGCCGGCGGCGGCGAGTATCCGTTGCAGGACGGCTTCGGCTGGACCAACGGCGTCACCCGCAAGTTGATGCAGGAAGACCCCAATCACGAGGCCAACCGCTGTCGTGCTGGGCATTGCCGGAGCGTGCCGTCCTAGGCGCCAGCCGCCGGCGCGGTGGGGTATTTCCACACGGATGCCATGGATCAATAGTTATCGTACAACTGCTGGGCTATGATGAGCGTCGCTTCCGCTTTCAGAGATCGCCATTCATGGAAAACCAGAGCGCACAACCGCGCGCCCGCCGCAAACATCGCAGTCTTGCCCAGGAACTGGTCGCCGAACTGTCGCAGCAGATTCGCGATGGCGTGATCAAGCGGGGCGACAAGCTGCCTACCGAGTCGGCCATCATGCAGGCCCAGGGTGTCAGCCGCACCGTGGTGCGCGAGGCGATCTCGCGGCTGCAGGCCTCGGGGCTGGTGGAAACGCGGCACGGTATCGGCACCTTCGTGCTGGACACCCCCAGCACCACCGGACTGCGCATCGACCCGGCGACCATCGGCACGTTGCGCGATCTGCTGGCGATTCTCGAATTGCGCATCAGCCTGGAAGTGGAGTCGGCCGGTCTCGCCGCGCAGCGCCGCTCGCCCGAGCAGCTGGCGGCCATGCGCGCCTTTCTCGATCAGCTGAACCAGAGCGCGGCCCACTCCAGCGATGCGGTGGCGTCGGACTTCCAGTTCCATCTGCAGATCGCCGAGGCCACCGGCAACCGCTACTTCACCGACATCATGAGCCACCTGGGCACCACCCTGATTCCACGCAGCCGGGTCAACTCGGCGCGCCTGGCCCATGACGACCAGCAGCACTACCAGGCCCGTCTGGGCCGCGAGCACGAGCAGATCTACGAGGCCATCGCCCGCCAGGACCCGGAATCGGCGCGCGCTGCCATGCGCCTGCATCTGACCAACAGCCGCGAGCGGCTGCGCCAGGCCCATGAGGAGGCCGAGGCGAGCAAGGTCGGCTGACCGCCGCGCCTCGTCAGCCCGCCGCCAGATCCTGCGGCGGACAGCGCTTCTGCGAGGCCTAGCGGCGGTAGGCCAGCAGCACGATGCCGACGACCACGATCAGCCCGCCGAGCACCTGCGAGGGGCCGAGCAGCTGGCCGAGCACCAGCCAGCCAAGCAGCATGCCGGCGACCGGCTCCATGTTCATCACCGGCGCGTTGCGCGCGATGTTCAGCCGCGGCATGCAGATGAACAGCGTCGAGAAGGCCGCACCATAGAGCAGCACCAGGCAGGCGAGGGCAATCCAGCCGGCAGTGGCGCTGGGCAGGTCGAGCCCGCCGGGAATCAGGCCGCTGCTGCCGAGCAGGGCCGAGGCGAGAAACACCACGATCAGGGTCAGCATGCTGCGCACCGAACCGGCCATGTTCGACAGCTTGTGCTCGGTCACCCACAGCGCCGCCGCGAACACCGCGGCGGCCGTCAGGCTGAACAGGATGCCGGCGACCCATTGGCCATCCGGTGCCTCGGCGCTCAGCAGGCGCGCCGGCACATCCAGCACCAGCACCAGGCCGAACAGGATCAGGCCCATGATCGCCAGCGCCTGACGGGTCGGCCGCGGGCCGCCGAGGACCCAGGTGAGCAGCGCCAGCAGGATCGGCGAGAGGTTCACCACCAGCAACGCCAGCGCCACCGGGATGCGCGCCACCGCCGAATAGATGCAGAAGCTCTGCACCGCGATCAGCAGGCCGAGCAGAAGCTGCCAGCGCCAGGTGGCCGGGCTCAGGCGCAGTGACTCGCGCCGCCAGAACACCAGCGCCGCCAGTACCACCAGCGTCACGCCGGCGCGGCAGAGCATGGCCAGCAGCAGGCCGGTGTCGTGATCGAAGGCGATGCGGGCGGCGATGTGGTTGCCGGCGAACGAGCAGGCCAGGGTCGCCAGGATCAGCACGGCGATATGGCGGGGAAACGGCGCGGCAGCTTGCATGAAATCCAGTCCTTCTAGTGCCTGTACAGAGTTCTACGCGTTCGATTGCACGACGACCTTGGGTCAGGCGGCCTGATCAGGGCGTTGTCTGCGTCAGTGTGCAAAGTAAAACGCCGCCCGGGTGGGCGGCGTCCTCGTCCCTTGTCTGCCTTCAGAGCACTACGCTCGGCAGCCACAGCGAGATCATCGGGATATAGGTCACGGCCATCAGCACGGCGAACAGCGCAGCGTAGAACGGCAGCAGCGCCTTGACGGTGCTTTCGATACTGACCTTGCCGATGGCGGCACCGACGAAGAGTACCGCACCTACCGGCGGGGTGATCAGGCCTATGCCGAGGTTGACCAGCATGATCATGCCGAAGTGCACCGGATCGACGCCGAACGAGGTCACCACCGGCAGCAGGATCGGCGTGAGAATCAGGATCAGGGGCGCCATGTCCATCAGCGTGCCCAGCACCAGCAGCATGAAGTTGATGCACAGCAGGATCACGTAGCGGTTGTCCGACAGGGTCAGGAATGCCGTGGTGATCTTCGCCGGTATCTGCATCAGGGTCATGATGTAGCCGAAGCTCGCGGCGAAGGCGATCAGGATCATCACGATGGAAAGCGTGCGCACCGTGCGGTGCAGCATCTTCGGCAGCTCGCGCCATTTGTAGTCGCGGTAGATGAACATGGTCACGAAGAAGGCCCAGACCACGGCCACGGCGGCCGACTCGGTGGCGGTGAACACGCCGGAGAGGATGCCGCCGAGGATGATCACCATGGTCATCAGCCCCCACAGCGCCTCGACGCAGATCTTCAGCGCCTGACGCAGCGGGATCACCTCGCCCTTGGGGTAGTTGCGCTTGCGCGCGAAGAGCAGGCACAGCGTGGCCATGGTGGCGCTGAGCAGCAGCCCCGGGCCGATCCCGGCGACGAACAGCGCGGCGATGGAGACGGTGCCGCCGGCGGCCAGCGAGTAGATCACCGAATTGTGGCTGGGCGGGGTTAGCAGCGCCTGCACCGAGCCGCTGACGGTCACGGCGGTGGAGAACTCGCGTGGATAGCCCTTCTTTTCCATCTCCGGGATCAGCACCGAACCCACCGAGGCGGTATCGGCCAGAGAGGAGCCGGAGATGGCGCCGAAGAAGGTCGACGCGGTGATGTTGACCAGCGACAGGCCGCCACGAACGAAGCCCACCAGCACCCCGGCGAAGGCCACCAGGCGCCGCGCCATGCCGCCTTCGGCCATGATCGCGCCGGCCAGGACGAAGAAGGGGATGGCCAGCAGGGAGAATTTGTTCACACCACCGGCGATCTGGATCATCACGGCGTGCAGCGGGATGTCGATGTACCAGGCGCCGACCAGGGTGGCCAGGCCGAGGGCATAGGCGACCGGAACGCGCAGCAGAATGAGGACGATGAAGCTGCCCAGCAGGATGACGGCATCCATTACACGGACTCCTTGGACTCTTCGCGGGCTTCGTAATCGACGACCCGGCGCTTGCTCTGGTCGCCGTACAGCAGCTGCTCGATGACGAACAGCAGGGTGATCAGGCCGCCCAGGGGAATCGGCGCATAGCTGATGCCGACCCGCATCCAGGTCAGGGTGCTGAGGTACTGATTCCAGGTGGCGACGCACAGCTTGTAGCCCCAGATCAGCATGAACAGGGCGATGGCGGCCATGGCCAGGCGCACGAACAGGGTGACAAAGGGCTGGGCCGCGGCCGGCAGGCGCTCGCTGAGCACCTGGACCGCCATGTGCGCGCCGGCGCGGTAGCTGGCGGCGGCGCCGACGAAGGTGAACAGCACCATCAGCAGGATGGCGATCGGCTCGGGCCAGCCGAGGCCCTGGCCCAGTGCATAGCGGCTGAACACACCCCAGGGAATGATCGTCGCCATGACCACGATCGCCAGGGCGGCGACGATGACGCAGGCGCGGTATATGGCGTCGTTGACGCCCAGAACCAGGTTTTTCATGAGACTTCACCGGTTGCGCGGCGCAGGCGGGTGGCCGGCGCCGCGCGCTTGCGCGAGGGTTACTGAACGGCTTCGATGCGCTGGATCAGCTCGGCGAACTGCGCGCCGTACTTCTCACGGACCGGGGCGGTGGCGTCGTAGAAGGGCTTGGTGTCGACTTCGATGTACTCGACGCCCTCGGCCTTGAGCTTCTCGTTGCTGGCGTTTTCCTTGGCTACCCACAGCTCGCGTTCTTCCAGCTGGGCTTCCTTGGCCAGTTTCTTGACCAGCTCCTGCTGTTCGGGGCTGAGCTTGTTCCAGGTGGTCTTGGACATCAGCAGCGGCTCGGGGAGGATCAGGTGATGGGTCTGGGTGTAGTACTTGGCGGCGCGGAAGTGGTTGTGCTCGAGCAGGGTCGGCGGGTTGTTCTCGGCGCCGTCGATCACGCCGCTCTGCAGGGCGCTGAAGATCTCGCCGGTGTCCATGGCGATGCCGTTGGCGCCCATGGCGTTGAGGGTGTCGATGAACAGCGGGTTGCCGATCACGCGGATCTTCATGCCCTTGAGGTCATCCAGGCTGCGCACCGGCTTCTTGGTGTAGAGGCTGCGGCTGCCGGCTTCCATCCAGGCCAGGCCGACCATGTTGAAGTCCGAGTTGGTGATGGCGTCGAGGATTTCCTGGCCGATCTCGCCGTCGACCACCTTGCGCATATGGTCGACGTCGCGGAACACGAAGGGCATGTTGAACACGTTGGTGGCCGGCACCACCGGGCCCACCGAGCCGAGGCTGACGCGGGTCAGCTGGACGGCGCCGATCTGGGTCTGCTCGATCACTTCCTTCTCCGAGCCGAGTACGCCACCGGCGAACATGCGTGACTTGATCTCGCCGTTGGTGGCGGCTTCCAATTTCTTGCCCAGGTTTTCCATGGCGACCACGGTAGGGTAGCCGGCGGGGTGGATCTCGGCGATCTTCAGGGTCATCTCGGCCTGTGCCAGCGAAGACAGGCCGAGGGCTAGCGGAAGTGTGGCCAGAAGCAGCTTGCGTTTGAGGTTCATGGAAAACTCCGTTTTGTTGTTGTAGGTGAACAGCAGTGCTTGACCGGCGCCGTGAGCGGCCCGGGGTGGATCAGTTCCGGGTGAAGGCGGGCTCCTCGATGCCGGTGACGCCGGGGTGGAGCGCGAACAGGCCGCCGGCCAGCGGCTGATCGGCGAGGTCGCCGCCAGGTCGGATCGAGGTGACGTACAGCGTGTCCAGCCGTGGCCCGCCGAAGGCGCACATGGTCGGTTTCTTCACCGGCACGGCGAGGGAGCGATCCAGCCGGCCGTCCGGGGTGAAGCGGTGGATCAGCCCGGCGTCGTTGCCGCAGATCCAGTAGCAACCCTCGGCATCCACAGCGGCGCCGTCCGGGCGGCCGGGGTACTCGAGCATGTCGACGAACAGGCGGCGACGGCTCGGCGTGCCGCTGTCGGTGTCGTAATCGAAGGCCCAGATCTTCTGCACGCCGGGATGTGAATCGGACAGGTACATGGTTCGCCCGTCCGGGCTGAAGGCCAGGCCGTTGGGCACGATAAAGCCGTCCAGCTGCGGCACCAGCGGGCCGCGCGCGGCCTGGTCATCGAGCCGGTACAGCGCGCCGACCGGATGCCCGGCGGCCATGTCCAGCGCCATGCTGCCGGCCCAGAAGCGGCCCTGGCGATCGCAGCGGCCATCGTTCATGCGCATCGCGGGCAGCTGGTGATCGATGGTCGCCAACAGGCGGCTGTCGAGCCGGCCGTCCGGGCCTGTCTGCAGGGCGAAGAAGCCGCTCTCCATGCCGGCCACCCAGCCGTCGCCGTGGCGGGCGATGCAGGCCAGCATCTGCTCGCCCTGCCAGCGGGAAAGCTGGCCGTCGGCAGCGCTCCAGCGCAGCAGCTCGCGGTTGGGGATGTCGACCCAGTACAGCGCCTGTTCGGCGGCGACCCAGACCGGGCTTTCACCGGTGGCGCAGCGCAGGTCGGCGATGAGTTCAGCTTCACTGGCCATTGCGTTTCTCTTTGTTGTTGTACGCGGGCGAAGGGGGGCGATCAGTCGAAGGGGCCGGCCGCGACGAACGCGCCGCCCTGATAGATGCCGGCCGGGTCGTCGGCGCTGTAAGGCGGTTGCTGCTCGACCTTGTCGCGGAACGCTTCGGAGCTGTCCTGCGCCTGGAAGCCCAGGTGCGCGGCGAGATGGTTGTCCCACCACACATCACGGTTGGCGGACATGCCGTAGACCACCGTATGGCCGACCGCTGGCGTGAACAGCGCGCAGCGCACCAGCTCGGTGAGGTCACGAAAACTCAGCCAGGTGCTCATCATTCGGCGGTTGGCCGGCTCGGGGAATGAGGAGCCGATGCGGATGCTGACGGTCTCGATGCCGTAGCGATCGTGGTAGAAGCTCGCCATGTCCTCGCCATAGGACTTGGACAGGCCGTAGTAGCCGTCCGGGCGCCGTGGTGCGTGGGCGTCCAGGGTTTCGGTCTGCGGGTAGAAGCCGATCACATGGTTGGAGCTGGCGAAGACCACACGCTTGATGCCGTGCAGGCGGGCTGCTTCATAGATGTGAAAGGTGCCGCGGATATTGGCGTCGAGGATTTCCTCGAACGGCCGCTCGACGGAGACGCCGCCGAAATGGGCGATGGCATCTACGCCTTCGCACAGGGCATGCACGGCCGCCTTGTCGGCGAGGTCGCAAGGCACGATCTCCTCGTGTTCGCCGGCTGCCGGGGCCATCGGCGCGATATCGGACAGTCGGATGATGCGGGCGTAGGGCTGCAGGCGTGCACGCAGCTCCTTGCCGAGGCCGCCGGCTGCACCGGTGAGCAGAAGGCGGCCGAATGGGGGTGTCGGAGTGGTTGTCATCGGAGTGCCTGTCGTTATTGTTCTTGGAGTCATCTGTTGTCATATGACATGTTGCGAAATATCAGCATCTGCCTCGGCGGATGTCAACAGGCTTAAAGTCGTATTTATCGCCTTGTGCACGCTCATTGCTGCAAATGCCAGGCGCTCGCACCTGTAAAGCGCGATGGCACGGCGTTCTTGGCGCAAACGCTGGCAGCGGGCGGATGACACGGCGAGGCACCGCAGCGCATCATGATGTTGTATGATGACCATACAAAAAAGAACTTGTCCCTGTTCGTGCGCTAGCCGCACCCCGGCGGAGATAGCATTGATGGCCAAACGCTGCAGCAGTTCCCGTGCAGGGACCACGCCGACGCTGATCGACGTGGCCAGGGTTGCCGGTGTTTCGCCGATCACCGTGTCGCGCACCCTCGGTCGGCCCGAGGCAGTGGCACCGGCGACGCGCCGGCGGGTGCTGGAGGCGGTGCGAGCCACCGCTTACGTGCCCAATCTGGCAGCCGGCTCGCTGGCGTCCAGCCGCAGCCGACTGGTTGCGATCTTTCTGCCGACCATCGCCAATTCCATCTTCGCCGATACCGTTCAGGCATTGACCGAGCGGTTGGCCGTCGCCGGCTACCAGACCCTGCTGGGGCTGACCGGCTACAGCGCCGAACAGGAGGAACGCCTGCTCGAGGCCGTGCTCGGACGCCGGCCGGACGGCATCGTGCTCACCGGTACCGAGCATAGCCAGGTCAGCCGCGAACGCCTGGCGCGTGTCGGCATTCCGCTGGTGGAAGCCTGGGACCTCTGCGCCAAGCCGCTGGACATGCTGGTGGGCTTTTCCCATGAAGCGGTTGGCGCGGCCGTTGCGCAGTATCTGCTGGGCAAGGGCTACCGCCGCGTATCGCTGGTCAGCCTTGACGATCCCCGTGGCCTGCGCCGCTGCAACAGCTTGATCGCAACACTGGCAGGGCACGGCGTGGCGCCGCTGGCCACGGCGCTCCTGCCGGCACCGGCGACCCTCGCCGTCGGTCGTGAGGGCCTTGCCCGCCTGCTCGATGCGGGCGCGGCCGGCGAGGTGGTGGTGTGCAGCTCCGACACCCTGGCCCAGGGCGTGCTGGCCGAAGCCGCCAGCCGCGGCGTGCGCGTGCCGGACGACCTCGCGGTGATGGGCTTTGGCGACCTGTCCTGCGCCGCGCATTGCCATCCGCCGCTGTCCACGGTGCGCATCGACGGTCCGCGCATCGGCAACGCCGTCGCCGAAGCTCTGCTGGCACGCATCGCCGAGCCCGCCCTGGCGCGCACGCCGTTGCGGCTGGATGTGGGATTCGAGGTGGTCGAGCGCGGCAGTGCCTGAGCGGTCGCGCTCAGAACTGCCTGACCAGCGCCGCCACCGCGATACCGGCAGCGATCGCCGGGAGCGGTTTCTTCAGCACCAGCATGGTCGCCGCCGTGGCCAGCAGCGCCAGACGGGCGCCGGCGTCGCCCTGCAGCGCCATGGGCGCGACGATCGCCACCAGCACCGAGCCAGACATGGCGGTGATGAACTGCCGGACGCGGTCGCCGATGGGCACGAAGGCCATGACGAAAACGCCGCCCCAGCGCGTCGCCAGGGTCACCAGTGCCATGACCAGCACCACGGCCAGCGCGCCGGCGCCCGTCGCATCAAGATTCACGTGCGTGCTCCTTCCACAGCAGCCCCGTCGCGCCGCCGGCCAGGGCACCTACCACCACATGGCTGTTCTCCGGCAGGTAGCGGAAGGCGAGCAGCGAGGCGGCGGCTGCCACGCTCCAGATCACCAGCATGCGCAGGTTCTTCTCGCCGCCCACCACCATCGCCAGCAGGAAACAGCCCATCACCATGTCCAGCCCCAGGCGCTTCGGATCGCTGACGGCACTGCCGAAATGGATGCCCAGCCAGCTGCCGAGCACCCAGAACGACCAGAGCGCCAGGCCGCCACCGAGCAGCAGGCCGAAGCCGGGGCGGTTGCGGTTGAACGCCTGCATGGCCATCGCCCAGTTGGCGTCCGAGGCAATCAGCATCACCCCGTAGCGCCGGCCGGGCGGCAACTGGCGCAGCCAGGGATAGAGCGTGGCGCCCATCAGCAGATGGCGGGCGTTGATGGCGAACACCGTGACCATCAGGGTGAACAGCGGCACCTGCGAGCCCCACAGCTCCAGCGCGGCGAACTGCGAGGCGCCGGCGAACACCAGCGCGCTCATCGCCAGGATCACCGAGTCGTCCAGCCCGGTCTGCACCGCGGCGAGGCCGAAGGCGGCACCGAACAGGGTGACGAAGATGGAAATCGGCGCGAGCTGGCGAAAACCGGCCCAGACCATGCGCCGGTCGAAATGATGCAGCTCGTTATCCGCGTCAGTCATGCACGAGTCCTCCAGGTGGCAGCGCCGGATCGACGACGTCAATCAACGTCCAGCCAGCCAGATTAGGGGGTGTTGCTGCGACGGAACAGCGCAGTTGGCGCCTGATCGTGCGGTACAGATTCGCGCGACGCCCCTGGCCGGGCCGTTGCGCCCCGGAACAGGGGGCGATGGGGTGTCAGCGGCTCGGCTCGGGCTGGGCGGCCGGGAGGCGCAGGAACCGCTTGCGAAAAGCGGCCGGCGAGATGCCGACGCGCTGGCAAAACAGGCGTCGGAACGAGTTGCCGTCCTCGTAACCGACGCGGATGGTGATCGCGTCGAACCCCAGTCGCGTGGTTTCCAACAGGTGCTTGGCCCTTTCCAGGCGCAGGGCCTGGAGGTAGGCGAGGGGTGTGTAGCCGGTGGCATCCTTGAATCGCCGCTTGAAGTTGCGCGCACCGAAACCGAAGCGCTCAGCCAGTTCGTCGATGCCGACGGGGGCGGTGAAGTTCGACTCCAGCCAGTCCTGCACCCGTCTTACTGCCTCGTCGGCATGATCGCGGGGCATCGACCACTTGATGTACACCGACTGCTCGCTGCGGACCCCGTCAACCAGCAGGTAGCGGCTGCACTGCTGCGCCAGTTCGCGTGAGGCGAAGCGGCGGATCAGGTGCAGCAGCAGATCCATGGCCGCGCTCGCGCCCGCGCTGCTGATCAGCCGACCGTCCTCGCAGAGGATGCGTCGTTCGTCCAGGCGTACCGCCGGATAGCGCCGGCGCATGAGGTCGGCGAAGGCCCAGTGGGAGGTGGCCTGCACGCCGTCGAGCAGTCCCGCTTCGGCGAGCATGAAGGTGGCAGTGCACATCGACGCGATGACGGCGCCCTGCCGATGCTGACGGCGCAGCCAGTCACTGTATCGGCCAAAGGCGGGCAGCGCCTCGCGCAGGCTGAACAGAAAACCGGGAACGAGTACCAGATCGGTGTGATCGAGCGCGTCGAGGGCGACGTCCACGGCCATCGTACGGCCCAGGGCGTTTTTCACCGGCAGCCCATCGAGTGACGCGACAACAACCGCAAACGGCACCGCAGAGGGCGCGGCCAGGCGGTTTGCTGCATCCAGTACTTCAAGCGCCAGCGTGGCGGAGGCCTGGGAGCTGTGCTCGGCAAGCAAAAGCGTTATGTGCATGGCAGGTGTTTGCGTAAATCGCATGGTATTGGTCATTTCTGCATCTACCTTACCCCGAGCGCGCCACCTAGAGTGCCGCATCTGTCATGCCAACCGGATCTGCTCACATGAACCTGTGGTTTCGTCTTCTGCTGATGTTGTTGCGCCGCCCTTGGCGAAAGCCGGTACCGGGCCTCGCCACCACCGTCGTTCGGCTGCGCGTCTGGCCTCTGGATCTGGATTTCAACCGGCATGTCACCAATGGCCGCTATTTCACCCTGGCCGATGTCGGTCGCATGGACTACGTGCTTCGCAGCGGCGCTTATCGTGTGGCCCTTCGGCATCGCGCATTGCCGATCGTGGGTGACGTGTGCGGCAAGTTCCGCCGCGAACTGAAGCTGTTCGAGCGCTTCGAGATCCACACGCGGATGCTCGGCTGGGACGCCAAATGGAGTTTCGTCGAGCACCGCTTCGTCAAGGACCAGCGGGTAATCGCCGTAGTGGTCATGCGCGGGCTGTTCAGGGGGCGCAAGGGTGTCGTTGCGCCTGGCGAGTTCGCCCGGGAACTTGGCTTGGACGAGCAGTCGCCGCCCTTGCCCCAATGGCTGCGCGAGTGGTCGGCGAGCTGCGATGGGCTCAGCATTCAGCTGCGCGAAGCGGAGGATGTGCAGGCGCAGCGGCCGTCTGGCTGAGCCCCCTGCAGGTCGGCTTCGCAGTGGCCGGGCGACGGGCATACGCCAGCCGCGTTCACCTGCGTCAGCCCTGCTTGAATGATTGCGCAATCATCGTAGCCTGACTCGGACTGTCCATTTCCGGCGGTCCTGCGAGCCGTCGGTTTTCATACCGAGGAGGCTCCATGACCGACCAACCCGTCATTACCACTGCCGACGACGACCGCATCGCCTGGCTGCGCCTGCGCTCGGTGGCCCTGCCGCTGGCCAACCCGATCAGCGATGCCAAGGTGCTCACCGGCCGGCAGAAGCCGATGACCGAGATCGCCATCCTGATCGCCGAAATCGAGACCCGTGACGGCCAGCGCGGCCTGGGGTTCAGCTATTCCAAGCGCGCCGGTGGCCCCGGCCAGTTCGCCCACGCGCTGGAGGTGGCGCCGAACCTGCTCGGCGAGAACCCCAGCGATATCGCCCGGCTATGGGACAAGCTGTGCTGGGCCGGCGCATCGGTGGGGCGCAGCGGGCTGGCGACCCAGGCCATCGGTGCCTTCGACGTGGCGTTGTGGGATCTCAAGGCGCGCCGGGCCGGGCTGTCGCTGGCGCGTCTGCTCGGTGCCCAGCGCGACTCGGTGCGCTGCTACAACACCTCCGGCGGCTTTCTGCATACGCCGCTCGAGCAGCTGCTGAGGAACACCGAGATTTCCCGGGACAAGGGCATCGGCGGCATCAAGCTCAAGGTCGGCCAGCCCGACTGGGCGCTGGACCTGCACCGCGTCGGCACGGTGCGCCAGCACCTGGGCGAGGCCTTTCCGCTGATGGTCGATGCCAACCAGCAGTGGGACCGGCCGATGGCGCGGCGCATGTGCAGGCGCCTGGAGCCCTTCGACCTGGTCTGGATCGAGGAGCCGCTGGACTGCTACGACGCCGAGGGGCATGCCGAGCTGGTGCGCCAGTTCGATACGCCGATCGCCACCGGCGAGATGCTCACCAGCCCGGCCGAGCATTGGGAGTTCATCCGCCAGCGCGCCGCCGATTTCCTCATGCCCGATGCGCCAAGGGTCGGCGGCATCACGCCGTACCTGCGCGTGCAAACCCTCGCCGAGCAGGCCGGCATGACCCTGGCGCCGCACTTCGCCATGGAGTTGCATGTGCACCTCGCCGCGACCCACAGCCGCGAACCCTGGGTCGAGCATTTCGAGTGGCTCGAGCCGCTCTTCGAGGAGCGCCTGGAGATCCGCGACGGGCGCATGCTGGTGCCGAACCGGCCGGGGTTGGGGCTTACCGTCAGCGAGCGGGTCGCGGGCTGGACGGTGCAGCAGGCCGAGATCGGCCAGCGCGCTTAGGCATGGCCCTGGGCAATGTCGCCGGCCGCCTGGCGCACGGCATCGCGTGCGGCCTCCAGCGCCGGGTTGTCGTTGTCATCGCGCCAGGCCAGGTGCAGCTCGGCGCAGATGCCCGCCGGCAGCGGCAGTTCGCGAAAGCACACCTGCTGGAAGCGGATCGCGCTGGCCCCGCGCGGCACCAGCGCCAGGCCGAGGCCAGCGTTCACCAGCGAGAGGATGGTCAGCGTCGAGCCCAGCGACTGCACGTAGTCGGGCTGGATGCCACTGGCCCGGAACAGCCCGGTGTGCAGCTCGTTGAACGGCTGCCAGGCGCCGTGGGCATAGAGGATGAACGGCTCGCCGTGGAGCATCGCCAGGGTCGGCGCCGGATGCTGCGCCAGCGGGTGCCCGACCGGCGCGGCCAGCACGAAGGGTTCGCGCAGCAGGCATTCGCTGACCAGCCCCGGCTGCTGCAACGGCTCGCGCACCACCGCCAGGTCGACCCGGCGCCCGCGCAGGGCCTGCAGCTGTTCGAAGGTGGTGGTTTCCAGCAGGTTGATGGCCACGCCCGGCCGTTCCCGGCGTATCTGTGTGATCGCGCGCGGCAGGAAGTCGTAGACCGCGCTGGCCACGAAGCTGATGGTCAGCGAGCCGCTTTCGCCCAGTGCAGCCAGCCGCGCGCCTTGCGCCGCGCGGTGGGCCTGGTCGAGCAGGGCCTGGGCCTCGATGAAGAAGGCGCGACCGGCGGCGGTGAGCGCCACCGAGCGCGTGCTGCGGGTGAACAGCGCGACGCCGAGCTGATGCTCCAGTAACTGGATCTGCCGGCTCAGCGGCGGCTGCGTCATGTTCAGGCGCTCGGCGGCACGGCGGAAATTCAGTTCGCTGGCCAGGGTGGTGAAGCAGCGCAGCTGGGCGAGTTCGAACATTGATCCGTTCCTGGTATCAATCGAGTGCGTTAATGAATTGGACCGTATCAATCCGCAGAGGGATTATCCAGCGCATCCCCAGATTGGCGAAACGGCGGCACGAATGAGCGACTTCTATGAAGCGGACCGCATCAGCTGGATCGGCCTGCGTGCGGTAGAGCTGCCGCTGGCCCGGGCGGTCAGCGATGCCAAGGTTGCCACCGGTCGCCAGCAGCCGTTGGATGCGGTCAGCCTGCTCATCGTCGAGCTGCAGACGCAACAGGGCCACGCGGGGCTGGGGTTCAGCTACAGCCTGCGTACCGGCGGACCGGCGCAATACATTCATGCCCGCGAGCTGGCGCCGCTGCTGCTCGGCGAAGACCCCAACGACATTGCCCGTCTGTGCGGCCGGCTGGGCTGGGCCAGCGCCTCGATCGGCCGCTGCGGCCTGGCGCTGCAGAGCATCGCCGCCTTCGACACCGCACTGTGGGACCTCAAGGCGCGCCGCGCCGGGTTGCCGCTGGCCAAGCTGCTCGGCGCCCAGCGCGATGCGGTGCCTTGCTACAACACCTCCGGTGGCTATCTGCAGGCGCCCATCGAGGAGGTCATCGAGCGCGCAGAGGCTTCGCTGGCGCGCGGCATCGGTGGCATCAAGCTCAAGGTCGGCCAGCCGAACCGGCGCGAGGACCTGCGCCGCGTGCGGGCGCTGCGCGAGGCGCTGGGGGCGGATGTGGCGCTGATGGTCGACGTCAACCAGCAATGGGACCGCACCACCGCGCTGCGCATGGGGCGCGCGCTGGAGGAGCTGGAGCTGGCGTGGATCGAGGAACCACTGGATGCCCACGATCTGGACGGCCATGCCGCCCTGGCCGCGCAGCTGGTCACCCCGGTCGGTAGTGGCGAGATGCTCGCCAGTGCGGCCGACGCCTGTGCCTTCGTCGAGCGCGGCGCGGTGGATGTGATCATGCACGACGCCCCGCGTATCGGCGGCATCACCCCGTTCCTGCAGGTGGCCGAGGCGGCGCGGCGACGCGGGCTGGTGCTGGCGCCGCATTTCGTCATGGAGTTGCATATCCACCTTGCGGCCGCCTACGAACACGTGGCCTGGGTCGAACACTTCGAATGGCTGGAGCCGCTGTTCGAGGAGCGGCTCGAGATCAGCGGGGGCTGCATCCAAGTGCCGACCCGGCTCGGACTGGGGCTGAGCCTCAGCGAGCGGGTGGCGGGCTGGACGCTGGCAAGCGATGCGTTCGGTCGGCGCGGCTGAGCCAAGCCCCTCCTCCGGCCGGAAGAGGGGCGTCGGTTCAGGTACGCAGGGCCTGGGCGATGGCACCGCTGCGTGGCCGCACGGCGCTGTACAGCTGCCAGAGCACGAAGGCCAGGGCCAGGCCGAGGAAGGTCGCGGCGATGGGGTTGCTGACGAAGGCGGCGAAGTTGCCATCGGACAGCATCAGGCCGCGGCGCAGGTTGGTTTCGGCCATCGGCCCGAGGATGAAGCCGATGATGAAGGGCGCGACCGGCATCCCCGCCTTGACGAAGCCGTAGCCGAGCAGCCCGAACAGCAGGATCGACCAGACGTCGAACAGCCGGCTGGAGAGGCCGAACGCGCCGACCACACAGAGCACCAGGATGATCGGCAGGAGGATGTGCTTGGGCACGTCGAGCAGCTTGATGAACAGGCGCAGGCCGTAGAACTCCATGAACAGCATCATCACCGAGGCCACCAGCAGCGCAGCGAAGATGGTGTAGACCAGCGGGCCCTGGCTGACGAACAGCAGCGGGCCGGGCTGGATGCCGTGGATCAGGAAGCCGCCGAGCAGGATCGCCGTGGTGGTGTCGCCGGGGATGCCCAGGGTCATCAGCGGCATCATGGCGCCGCCGATGCCGGCGTTGTTGGCGGTCTCGCTGGCGACCACGCCGCCGATGTTGCCCTTGCCATAGGTTTCCGGCTGCTTGGCGCGCTTCTTCGCGACGATGTAGGAGAGCAAGTTGGAGGTGCCGGCGCCGATGCCCGGCAGGATGCCCACCGCCAGGCCGATCAGGCCCGAGCGGCTGGCGTTGGGCAGCTCCTGGCGGAACTCCCTGAGCGAGAAGCCGAAGCCCTTGATGTGCTTCATGCTCACCGAGCCGACCTTGCTGCGCGCGGCGTGCCGCCCGGTTTCGGCGAGCTTGATGACCTCGGCGACGGCGAACATGCCGATCATCACCGTGAGCATGGAGAAGCCGCCGTTCAGTTCGCTGAGGCCGAAGGTGAAGCGGCGCACCGCCTCCACCGGCGCGATGCCGACGGTGGACACGGCGATGCCGAGGGTGCCGGCGAACAGACCCTTGACCATCGAGCCGGCCGACAGGGTGGCGATCAGCGTCAGGGAGAACACCGCGATGGCGAAGTATTCGTGCGGGCCGAAGCTCAGCGCCACCTTGGCCAGCTGCGGGGCGATGAACATCAGCGCGATGATGCTGAAGATGGTGCCGAGAAAGGAGAACACGATGCCGACGCCGAGCGCCTTCACGCCCAGGCCCTGCTCCATCAGCGGGCCGCCGTCGAACACCGTGGCGATGGACGATGGTGTGCCGGGAATCTTCAGCAGGATCGCCGAGATCAGGCCGCCGGATGTGGCGCCGATGAACAGGGCGACCAGCAGCGACAGGCCGGCCTGCGGACCCATGGTGAAGGTCAGCGGCAGGCACAGGGCGACCGCCATGGTCGCGGACAGACCGGGCACGGCGCCGAACACGATGCCGACGGCGACGCCGAGAAACATCAGGATCAGGATGTTGAGCGAGAAGACGGCACCGAAGCCTTGCTGCAGTAATTCGAGCATGGTCGATTCCTCAGAGGAAATTCAGCAGGCCGGCGGGCAGCAACAGATCGAAGGCCTCGCGGAACAGCAGATAGATGACGATGGACGTGACCAGCGCGATGCCGGCATAGGGCAGGTGGCGGATCCTGCGATCCACCGGCGTCAGCACGATGAACTGCAGGTACAGGTAGAGCGTGGTCATGATGGGAAAGCCCACCGGTCCCAGCAGCACCACGTAGAGCAGGATCAGACCGAGGGTCTTGAGCACCGTGGCGGGCTCGATCACGGTGGGCGCGGGTTCGTCCTGCGTGGCGGCGCTGCTATCACTCGCCGGCTGGGTTCTGCTGGCGAACGCGCTGACGACCTGGAAGACGCCGAGCAGGGAGAGCAGGGCGGCCAGCAGGAAGGGGACCGTGGCGGCATCGATGCCTTCGTGGCCGGGCAGCCGATAGGCCATCACCATGTAGGTGGCGCTGACGCCGAGCATGGCCACGCCGATGATCAGTTCTTTCTTGTTCGCAGTGGTCATGGCAAACCTCCGTACGCGAAGAGGAGCGGCCAGCCGGCCCGTGCGGCCGGCTGGCGCTGCGTCGGGTTTATTTCTTGGCCTGACGCAGCTCGTCCTTGAACTGCATGAAGTCTTCGCGGGTCTTGGCCAGGATCTGCTTGGCCTCGTCGGTGCCGTAGTAGGCCACCGGCTGCTTGAACTTCTTCAGGTCCTCGGCGTACTCGGGGATTTCGGTGATCTGCTTCATGACGTCGGCCATCTTCTTCACGATGGCTGGGTCGGTGCCCTTCGGGAAGGCCACCACGTAGGGCTTGTCCATGGTGATGTCCAAGCCCTGCTCCTTGAGCGTCGGCACGTCGCCGAGCAGTGGGTTGCGCTCGTCGTTGGGCTGGCCGAGGGCGACCATCTGCCCGCCGCTGACGTAGTCCTGCACCGAGCCGTAGGTGATCGCGCCCAGGTCCAGGCGCCCGCCGAGCATGCCCACCACGCGGTCGGACACGGTGCCGCCGTCGACCATCTTCAGCTTGATGTCGGTCAGCTTCTCCAGCATCAGCCCCTGCACGTGGGAGAAGCTGCCCATCTCGGTGCCGTAGGTGATGCTGCCCGGCTTGGCCTTCGACTTGTCGATCAGGTCCTGCATGCTGGTCACGCCGGACTGCTTGGAGGCGACGAACACCGTGCTCTTGTCGACGCCGGCGATGCAGGACACGTCGAAGGTCTCGTAGCTGTCCTCGGTGAGGCCGGCAACCTCGTTGACGATCAGCTGGCCCGGGTGGGTGAAGAGGATGGTGTTGCCATCCGCCGCCGCGCCCTTGACCTGCTCGGCGGCCAGGGTGCCGCCGCCGCCGGCGATGTTGGTCACCACCATGCTCTTGCCGGTGATCTGGTTGAAGTACTTGGCCATGGTGCGGGCATTGAAGTCGGTGTCGCCACCGGGGTTGGCGATCACCACCACCTGCACGGGGCGGGTCGGCCATTTCACCTCGGCGGCCATCGTGGTGGTTGCAGCGGCGAGACCGGCGATGCCGACGAGGGCGGAAAGGAGGGAGGCGCGGAATATTGTTTTCATTGGAGTTCTCCGGGTTTGGGCAGCGGGTTCAGGTATTGCGGCCGAGGCTGGGTTTCTTCGGGTCGTAGGTCCAGCCAGGCACCAGGTAACGCATCGCCATGGCGTCGTCGCGGGCGCCGCTGGCGACCTTCTTGTACAACTCGTGGGCGGCCATGATCCGATCCATGTCCGGCTCGATGCCCAGGCCCGGGCGGTCGGGCACGCGGACCTGGCCGCCGACGATCTGCAGTGGCTCGCGGGTCAGGCGCTCCTGGCCCTCCTGCCAGATCCAGTGGGTGTCGATGGCGGTGATGCGCCCCGGCGCGGCGGCTGCGGCGTGGGTGAACATCGCCAGCGAGACATCGAAGTGGTTGTTCGAGTGCGAGCCCCAGGTCAGGCCGAACTGCTCGCACATCTGTGCCAGGCGCACCGAGCCCTGCATGGTCCAGAAGTGCGGGTCGGCCAGCGGGATGTCCACCGACTCCAGGCGCAGCGAGTGGCCCATCTGCCGCCAGTCGGTGGCGACCATGTTGGTGGCGGTGGGAATGCCGGTGGCGCGCTTGAACTCGGCCATGATCTCGCGGCCGGAGTAGCCGTTTTCCGGGCCGCAGGGGTCCTCGGCGTAGGCCAGCAGGTGACCCTGGCCTTTGCACAGGGCGATGGCCTCGTCCAGCGACCAGGCGCCGTTGGGGTCGAGGGTGACGCGGGCATCGGGGAAGCGCGCCTTGATCGCGGCGATCGCCTGCATCTCCTCCGCGCCCCGCATCACGCCGCCCTTGAGCTTGAAGTCGGCGAAGCCGTAGCGCGCTGCGGCGGCCTCGGCCAGACGGGCAATCGCATCAGGGGTCAGCGCCTGCTGATGGCGCAGGTGGTACCAATCCTCACCGGTGCTGGCCAGATAGGGCAGGTCGGTGCGCTGGCGATCGCCTATATAGAAGAGGTAGGACAGCATCGGCACCGCGTCACGTTGCTGACCGCTGCCCAGCAGCTCTGCCACCGGCACCTGCAGGTGCTGGCCGAGCAGGTCGAGCAGCGCGGCCTCGACCGCGGTGATGACGTTGTCCAGGCGCAGGTTGATCTCGTGCGGCTGGCGCAGCACGGCGGCCTCGGCTTCGGAGGTCACCTCGTGGCGGGTCGCCTGCGGGGTGCCGGCGGCGTTGCCGGCAATGGCGCTGCGCAGGCTGTTGAGCGTGCGGTTGTAGAGGCCGATCGGCTGGTCGATGACCAGCGGCCGGCAGCGCTCCAGCGCCTGGCGGATGCCTTCGCCACCCGGTACTTCGCCGATGCCGGTGTTACCGGAATCGTCGGTAAGCAGCACCAGGTTGCGGGTGAAGTAGGGGGCGTGAGCGCCGCAGAGGTTGAGCAACATGCTGTCGTGGCCGGCCACGGGAATGACCTGCATGCTCTGGACGCGGGGCGTTGCACGGGCCTGCAGGTTCATCGTGCACGACCTCCGTGGCCGAGGCTGCCGGTCAGCAGGCCTGCGGCGGCTTGCCGTGCGGGTGCGGCGGTACGGCGGCGGGTGGCGTCGGCAGCCGATGGCTGCGCAGGGGTCGGGCGGTTGCGGCACATGTCCGGGGCCTCGCTATTGTTATTGTGGTCATAGGTCGTCGTACGACATGTAAGATTTTTTACAGCCCGTTCTGGCGCCTGTCAAACGAAATCGTCATCGCTCGCGGGGGCAGCTGACTGGCAGGTCATGTCGCCTGGAGGGATACGCTCTACAGTTAATGCACAGCTAATGCGAAGGCTCTGGCAGTGGAGCGGAGCAAGCTTTCGGTCAGCTTTCAAGGCTTGAAAAAATGCGAAGAAAAAACGGTTGGACTATTTGTAGTTGTACGATAACGTATCTCAAGGCTGATGCCCTTGTACCTCCACAACACGCATTCAGGATGTCGAATAATGAATCCACAAGAATTGAAGGCCATCCTTTCCTCCGGCCTGCTGTCGTTCCCGGTCACCGATTTCGATGCGCAGGGCGACTTCAACCGCGCCGGCTACGTCAAGCGCCTGGAGTGGCTCGGGCCGTACGGCGCCTCGGCGCTGTTCGCCGCCGGTGGCACCGGTGAGTTCTTCTCGCTGGAGCCGCGCGAGTACAGCGAGATCATCAAGACCGCCGTCGATACCTGCGCCGGCACCGTACCGATCCTCGCCGGCGTCGGCGGTCCCACCCGGCTGGCCATTCAGATGGCTCAGGAGGCCGAGCGCCTGGGCGCCAAGGGGCTGCTACTGCTGCCGCACTACCTCACCGAAGCCAGCCAGGAAGGCGTGGCCGCCCACGTCGAGCAGGTCTGCAAGTCGGTCAACATCGGCGTGGTGGTGTACAACCGCAACGTCTGCCGCCTGACCGCGACGCACCTGGAGCAGCTGGCCGAGCGCTGCCCGAACCTGATCGGCTACAAGGACGGCCTGGGCGATATCGAGCTGATGGTGTCGATCCGTCGCCGCCTCGGCGACCGCTTCAGCTACCTCGGCGGCCTGCCGACCGCGGAAGTCTATGCCGCGGCCTACAAGGCACTGGGCGTGCCGGTGTATTCCTCGGCGGTGTTCAACTTCATTCCGAAGACCGCCATGGATTTCTATCAGGCCATCGCCCGTGAGGATCATGAAACCGTCGGCAAGCTGATTGATGACTTCTTCCTGCCGTATCTGGAGATCCGCAACCGCTGCAAGGGCTATGCGGTCAGCATCGTCAAGGCCGGCGCGCGCATCTCCGGCTTCGACGCCGGCCCGGTCCGCGCACCGCTGACCGAGCTCAAGCCAGACGAGTACCAGCGCCTGGCGGTGCTGATCGAACAGCAGGGCGCGCAGTAAGCGCGGCCTTTTCCGACCTCCTGGCGCCGCTGTGCCGCACGGTCGCGCCGGGCATCACCAGAGGACAGTTTGCATGGCTGACGTACAACGCTACGACAACTACATCGACGGCCAGTGGGTCGCCTCGGATCGCTACCAGGCCAACGTCAACCCCTCCGACCTGTCGGACGTGATCGGCGAATACGCCCAGGCCGATGCCGCCCAGGTCGAGCAGGCCATCGCCGCCGCCCGCCGCGCCTTCCCGGCCTGGGCCAGCTTCGGCATCCAGGCGCGCGCCGATGCGCTGGAAAAGGTCGGCCTGGAAATCCTCGCCCGCCGCGAAGAGCTCGGCACGCTGCTGGCCCGCGAGGAGGGCAAGACCCTGCCGGAAGCCATCGGCGAAGTCGCCCGTGCCGGCAATATCTTCAAGTTCTTCGCCGGCGAGTGCCTGCGCCAGGCTGGCGAGACGCTGCAGTCGGTGCGCCCCGGTGTTGGCGTTGAAGTGACTCGCGAACCCCTCGGCGTGGTCGGCCTGATCACCCCCTGGAACTTCCCCATCGCCATCCCCGCCTGGAAGATCGCCCCGGCGCTGGCCTTCGGCAACTGCGTGGTGATCAAGCCGGCCGACCTGGTGCCGGGCTGCGCCTGGGCCATCGCCGAGATCATCTCCCGGGCGGGCTTCCCGGCCGGCGTGTTCAACCTGGTGATGGGCCGCGGCCGTGAGGTCGGCGAGGCCATCGTCAACGCCAGGGACGTCGATGCCGTGAGCTTCACCGGTTCGGTGGGCGTCGGTCGCGGCATCGCCCAGGCCTGCGTGGCGCGCGGCGCCAAGGTGCAGCTGGAAATGGGCGGCAAGAACCCGCAGATCGTGCTGGACGACGCCGACCTCAAGGTCGCCGTCGAGCTGTGCACCCAGAGCGCCTTCTATTCCACCGGCCAGCGCTGCACGGCCTCCAGCCGCATCATCGTCACCGAAGGCATCTACGACCGTTTCGTCGAGGCGATGATCGAGCGCATCAGCGAGATCAAGGTTGGCCCGGCGCTGGAGCAGGGCGTCGACGTCGGTCCGGTGGTGTCCCAGGCCCAGCTGGAGCAAGACCTGCGCTACATCGAGATCGGCAAGCAGGAGGGCGCGCGCCTGGCCTGTGGCGGTGAGCAGGTGACCTGCGGCACCGACGGCTACTTCCTGGCGCCGACGCTGTTCGTCGACAGCAACCCGAACATGCGCATCAGCCGCGAGGAAATCTTCGGCCCGGTGGCCAACGTGGTGAAGGTCAAGGATTATGACGAGGCGCTGGCCATGGCCAACGACACCGAGTTCGGCCTGTCCGCCGGTATCTGCACCACCTCGCTGAAATACGCCAACCACTTCAAGCGCCACGCCCAGGCCGGCATGGTGATGATCAACCTGCCCACCGCCGGGGTGGATTACCACGTGCCGTTCGGCGGCCGCAAAGGCTCGTCCTATGGCCCGCGCGAACAGGGTCGCTACGCCCAGGAGTTCTACACCACGGTGAAGACCACCTATATCGGCTGATGTTGAAAGCCGGCCGAAAGGTCCGGCAGCAAGACTGCGTCACGGCGCCCCCGGTGGGCGCCGCATCCCCACAAGAACAACAGAGGGACACCCATGACCACCGCCATGTCGGGCACGCCCCGCATCACCGAACTCACCGTCGTGCCCGTCGCCGGGCAGGACAGCATGCTGATGAACCTCAGCGGCGCCCATGGGCCCTGGTTCACCCGCAACATCCTCATCCTCAAGGACAGCGCCGGCCACGTCGGCGTCGGCGAAGTGCCGGGCGGCGAAGCCATCCGCCAGACCCTCGACGATGCCCGCGCCCTGCTGGTCGGCGAACCGATCGGCCAGTACAACGCGCTGCTCGGCAAGGTGCGCCGCGCCTTCGCCGACCGTGACGCCGGCGGCCGCGGCTTGCAGACCTTCGACCTGCGCATCGCCATTCACGCCGTCACCGCGCTGGAGTCGGCGCTGCTCGACCTGCTCGGCCAGCACCTCGAGGTGCCGGTCGCCGCCCTGCTCGGCGAAGGCCAGCAGCGTGACGAAGTGGAAATGCTCGGCTACCTGTTCTTCATCGGCGATCGCAACCGGACCGACCTCGGCTACCGCGACGAATCCAACTCCGACGACGCCTGGTTTCGCGTGCGCAACGAGGAGGCCATGACGCCGGAGCGCATCGTCCGCCAGGCCGAGGCGGCCTACGAGCGCTACGGCTTCAAGGACTTCAAGCTCAAGGGCGGCGTACTGCGCGGCGAAGAGGAAGTCGAGGCGATCCGCGCCCTGGCCCAGCGCTTCCCCGACGCCCGCGTGACCCTGGACCCCAACGGCGCCTGGTCGCTGGACGAAGCCATCGGCCTGTGTCGCGACCTGCACGGCGTGCTGGCCTATGCCGAAGACCCCTGCGGTGCCGAGAACGGCTATTCCGGCCGCGAGGTGATGGCCGAGTTCCGCCGCGCCACCGGTCTGCCCACCGCGACCAACATGATCGCCACCGACTGGCGGCAGATGAGCCACGCGGTGTGCCTGCACTCGGTGGACATCCCGCTGGCCGACCCGCACTTCTGGACCATGGCCGGCTCGGTGCGCGTGGCGCAGATGTGCGCCGACTTCGGCCTGACCTGGGGCTCGCACTCGAACAACCACTTCGACATCTCCCTGGCGATGTTCACCCACGTGGCGGCCGCCGCGCCGGGTCGCGTCACCGCCATCGACACCCACTGGATCTGGCAGGACGGCCAGCACCTGACCCGCGAGCCGCTGAAGATCGTCGGCGGCAAGGTCGCGGTGCCGCAGAAGCCGGGGCTGGGCGTCGAGCTGGACTGGGATGCCCTGGAGCAGGCGCATGCCCACTACCAGGAGAAAGGCCTGGGTGCCCGCGATGACGCCATCGCCATGCAGTACCTGATCCCCAACTGGACCTTCAACAACAAGAAGCCGTGCATGGTGCGCTGAGGCGCGCTCGCCAGGCGGGCTCCGGCGGGCGGCTTCGGCCGTCCGCCGTCCGAGGTCGGCCATGCATGGCATCCTCGGCGATCGCCGAACAGAACAACAACCGGACCAACCGGAGCAGACATGAGCGAAACCGTGCAACTGATTCCCCACCAGGATTCTCCGCGCTGCATCCGCCTGAACGAGGCGGACAACGTCGCCGTGGTGGTCAATGACGGCGGCGTGCCGGTCGGTGCGCAGTTCGAGGGCGGGCTGGTCACGGTCGAGGCCGTTCCGCAGAGCCACAAGGTCGCGCTGGTGGACATCGGTGAAGGCGAGCCGGTGCGCCGCTACGGACAGATCATCGGTTATGCCCTCGAACCCCTGCGCCGTGGCAGCTGGGTCAAGGAAACCCAGTTGCGGATGCCCAGTGCACCGCCGCTGGACAGCCTGCCGCGTGCCACCGCTGTGCCGGCCCGTCTCGACCCGCTCGAGGGCTACACGTTCGAGGGCTACCGCAACGCCGACGGCACCGTCGGCACGCGCAACATCCTCGGCATCAGCACCACGGTGCAGTGCGTCACCGGTGTGCTGGAGCATGCGGTCAAGCGCATCCGCGACGAGCTGCTGCCCAGATACCCGAACGTCGACGACGTGGTCGCCCTGACCCACAGCTACGGCTGCGGCGTGGCGATCAACGCCCGTGACGCCTACATCCCCATCCGCACCGTGCGCAACCTGGCGCGCAACCCGAACCTCGGCGGCGAAGCGTTGGTCATCAGCCTCGGCTGCGAGAAGCTGCAGGCCGAGCAGGTGATGCACGAGGGCGATCCCTCGGTGGACCTGCGCGACCCCTGGCTGTACCGCCTGCAGGAGTCGAACAGCGGCTTCGGCGAGATGATCGAGCAGATCATGGCCCTGGCCGAAACGCGGCTGAAGAAGCTCCACCAGCGCCGCCGCGAAACGGTGCCGGCCAGCGAGCTGATCCTCGGCATGCAGTGCGGCGGCAGCGACGCCTTCTCCGGCATCACCGCCAACCCGGCGCTGGGCTATGCGGCGGACCTGCTGGTGCGCGCCGGGGCCACGGTGATGTTCTCGGAGAACACCGAGGTGCGCGATGCGGTGTATATGCTCACCGCCCGCGCCGAAACGCCGGAGGTCGCCGATGCGCTGATCGCCGAGATGGACTGGTACGACCGCTACCTGGAGCGCGGCGCCGCGGACCGCAGCGCCAACACCACGCCGGGCAACAAGAAGGGCGGGTTGTCGAACATCGTCGAGAAGTCCCTGGGCTCCATCGTCAAATCCGGCAGTGGCGCCATCAACGGCGTGGTCGGGCCGGGCGAGCGGGTCGAGCGAAAGGGCCTGATCTTCTGCGCCACCCCGGCGTCCGACTTCGTCTGCGGCACGCTGCAGCTGGCCGCCGGGATGAACCTGCACGTGTTCACCACCGGCCGCGGTACGCCCTACGGCCTGGCGATGGCGCCGGTGGTCAAGGTGGCGACGCGCACCGAACTGGCCGAGCGCTGGCCGGACCTGATCGATATCGACGCCGGGCGCATCGCCACCGGCCGCGCGAGCATCGAGGAACTCGGCTGGGAACTGTTCCACTACTACCTGGACGTCGCCAGCGGCCGCCGCAAGACCTGGGCCGAACGGCACCGCCTGCACAATGACCTGGTGCTGTTCAACCCGGCGCCCATCACCTGAAGGAGACGGCCGTGGACGACGCACTGCTCCAGCGCCTGCACGCCGTGCTCGGTGATGCCGGCCTGCTGCGCGACCCGCAGCGCATGGCGCCCTATCTCAGCGACTGGCGCAACGCCTACCGCGGCAAGGCCGCGGCGGTACTGCGCCCGGCCAGCACCGACGAGGTCGCCGCGGCGGTGCGCCTGTGCCAGCAGGCCGGCGTGGCGCTGGTGCCGCAGGGCGGCAATACCGGCCTGTGCGGTGGCTCGATCCCCGATGCCTCGGGCGAGCAGCTGGTGCTGTCGCTGGCGCGCATGCAGCGCATCCGCGAGCTGGACGTGCACAACGACACCGTCATCGTCGAGGCCGGGGTGATTCTCGCCCGGCTGCAGCAAGCCGCCGCCGAGGCCGGCCGGCTGTTCCCGCTGTCGCTGGGCGCCGAAGGCAGCTGCACGGTCGGCGGCAATCTGGCGACCAATGCCGGCGGCACCGCCGTGCTGCGCTACGGCAACATGCGCGAGCTGACCCTTGGCCTCGAGGTGGTGCTGCCGGACGGGCAGATCTGGAACGGCCTGCGCGGGCTGCGCAAGGACAACACCGGCTACGACCTCAAGCAGCTGTTCATCGGTGCGGAGGGCACGCTGGGCATCATCACCGCGGCGGTGCTCAAGCTCTATCCGGCGATCCGCAGGCGGGCCACCGCCTGGGCGGCGCTGGTCGATGCCGAGTCGGCGGTGGCGCTGCTCGGTACCCTGCGCGGGTACTGCGGTGAGCGCCTGAGTGGCTTCGAGCTGATGTCGCGGCAGAGCCTCGACTTCGTGCTGCGTCATCAACCCGGCAGCGTCGATCCGTTCGATACGGCCTATCCGTGGTATCTGCTGGTCGAGCTGAGCGACCCGGCCGCCGCTGCCGCCCTCGACGAGACGTTGCAGGTCGCGCTGGGCGAGGGCGTCGAACTGGGGCTGCTGCAGGACGCGGTGATCGCTTCCAGCCAGGCCCAGGCCGCCGCGCTCTGGCGGCTGCGCGAGGGCATATCCGAGGCGCAGAACCATGAGGGGCCGAGCCTCAAGCACGATATCAGCGTGCCTATCAGCAGCATCCCGGCGTTCATCGCCGGCACCGGCGCCCGGTTGCAGCAGGCGCTGCCCGGCGTGCGGATCGTCTGCTACGGACATGTCGGCGACGGCAACCTGCACTACAACCTGAGCAAGCCGCCGGGCATGGAGGATGCCGCTTTCCTGGCGCAGGCGCCTCAGCTGACCGGGCAGGTGTTCGACGCCACGCTGGCGCTGAACGGCAGCATCAGCGCCGAGCACGGCCTCGGCCAGGCCAAGCGCGACGCCGCCCGGCACTACAAGAATCCGCTCGAACAGGCGCTGATGCGCGCACTCAAAGACACCCTGGACCCCAAGGGGCTGATGAACCCGGGCAAGGTGCTGTGAACCGGCCCAGCGAGGAGAACACCATGGCTTATCTGCTGCAGGTCGCGCCGCTGTCGGCGCGGCTCGATCGTGAACTGGCCAGCCGCTACGACATTCTGCCGCTGTGGCAGGACGAAACCGCCGCGCGCCTGGATGAAGTGGCCGAAGCGATCGAAGTGGTGGTCACCGGTTCGCGCTTCGGCTGCTCGGCCGAGCTGATGGCGCGGCTGCCGGCGCTCAAGGCCATCGTCAGCTTCGGCGTCGGCTACGACCCCATCGACGTGCCGGCGGCGCAGGCCCGTGGCATCGCCATCAGCAACACGCCGGAGGTGCTCAACGACTGTGTCGCCGACCTCGCCATGGGGCTGATGATCGACGGCCGCCGGCAGCTGAGCCGCGCCGATCGCTTCGTCCGTGCCGGTGGCTGGCTGAACGGCAACCTGCCGCTGGCACGCCGGGTCACCGGCAGCCGTCTCGGCATTCTCGGGCTCGGCCGCATCGGCCTGGCGGTGGCCCGCCGCGCCGAGGGCTTCGCCATGCCGGTGCGTTACCACAACCGTCGGCCGCTCACCGACTGCCCCTACGAATATGCCGGCAGCCTGGTGGAGCTGGCGCGCTGGGCCGACGTGCTGCTGCTGACCTGCGTTGGCGGTCCTCAGACCCGCGGCCTGGTGGACCGCGACGTGCTCGACGCGCTCGGCCCGGAAGGGCTGCTGGTGAATGTCGCGCGTGGTTCCGTGGTGGACGAGCCGGCGCTGGTCGAGGCGCTGCAGGCCGGCCGCCTCGGCGGCGCGGCGCTGGACGTGTTCGCCCAGGAACCCCAGGTGCCCGAGGCGCTGCTGGGCATGGACAACGTGGTCCTGCTGCCGCACATCGGCAGCGCCACCCGGGAAACCCGCGGTGCCATGGAGGACCTGGTGCTGGCCAATCTGCAACGCTTCCTCGCCGAGGGACAGCTGGTGACGCCGGTCTGACTGGCTTTGCCGACCCTTTCGCGGTCGGGCCGCTTCCATGAAAGCGGATGTGCCGGCGCGTTACGCCATTGCCAGGAGAGACGACATGCTGGTCCTCGATGAACTCCACCTTGCCCGTAGCGGTTTCCAGCTCGCGGTCTGCCCGGCGCTGGGCGGGGCGATCACCCGTTTCGCCTTCGAGGGCTTCGACCTGCTGCGGCCCTGGGACGGCAGCGAGCAGGTGCGGCGCACGGGCTGCTTCGTGCTGGCGCCATATTCCAACCGGATCGCCGCCGGCCGTTTCGACTTCGACGGCAGCGCCCATCACCTGCGCCGCAACTCGGCCGATCACGCCTTGCCGATCCATGGCGTGGCCTGGAAACGGGCCTGGCAGCTGGACGAGCAGGGTGCCGATCACCTTCTGCTGAGCCTGACTCACGAACCGAGCCAGGACGAGAACGCCGCGGACTGGCCGTTCGCCTTCCACCTCAGCCAGCGGCTGCAGCTGTTGGACGAGGGTCTGGCACTGGAGCTGCGGCTGCACAACCGCGACAGCCGGCCAATGCCGGCGGGGCTCGGCTGGCACCCGTACTTTCCGCGGCATGCCGGTGTCGAGCTGCAGTTCGCTGCCGAGGCGGTCTGGCTGGCCGACGAGCAGCAGTTGCCGCTGCGCCAGACGACGATCCCGGCTAGCTGGGATTTCAGCCAGCTGCGCGCCGTGAACGAGCCGGGGCTGGACAACAATTTTGTCGGCTGGAATGGTCAGGCCCGGCTCCGCTGGCCGGCACAGCGGCTAAGCCTGGCGATAGAGGCAGGTCCAGGGCTGCAGCACCTGGTCGTCTACACCCCGTCGGCTGCCCAGGGCTTCATCGCCGTGGAGCCGGTATCCCACGCCAATGGCGCGCTCGGTCGTGGCGGGGAAGGGCTGGAGGTCCTCGCACCCGGGCAGACCCTGATTCGTCATTGCCGACTGCTTGTCGCGCCAGCGGCCGAATGAGTGCGCTGCGACTGTCGGCGCCCGCCATCAGCGAAGGCAGGACGCTCCGTTGAAGCCGACACGGCCATGATCAGACAAAACACATCTTCTAAATGAAAACATTTATCAATATCATGCGCGTTTCTATGCACAACAAGGAAGAACGCCATGAGTCTCGCCGTCGCTTCGCCCCCGTTTTCGTTGCGCCCGCTGGTGCTGGGTCTGCCCGTGCTGGTTGCCTGCTTCGCCGTCGAGGCGCAGGAGGCAGTCGAGCTGGAGGCACAGCAGATCACCGCGCCGCGCGAGACCGAGCGGGGCAACGGCCCGGTGGAAGGCTACGTCGCCAAGCGTAGCGTCAGCGCGACCAAGACCGACACGCCGATCATCGAGACGCCGCAGTCGATCAGCGTGATCACCGCCGATCGCATCCGCGACCAGGGTTCGCTGACCATCCAGGACTCGCTGCGCTACGTGGCGGGCATGCGTGGCGAGGCCTATGGATTGGACAGCCGTGGTGACTCGGCCCTGATTCGTGGCACGTCGCCGGGTATCTTTCTCGACGGTCTGCAAAAGAGCGTCGGTTACTACAACAACACCCGTACCGATCCCTATACCCTCGAGCGAGTCGAGGTGCTGAAGGGGCCATCCTCGATGCTCTACGGGCAGAGCCCGGTCGGCGGCCTGCTCAACTTCGTCAGCAAGCGTCCGCAAGCTGAACAGAGAAGCGAACTGCAAATGCAGTACGGCAGCTTCGATCGCAAGCAGGTCGCCTTCGACAGCACCGGCCCGCTCGATGACGACGGCACACTGCTGTATCGCGTGGTGGCGATTCAGCGCGACAGCCAGACTCAGGTCGATCACACCAAGGACAATCGCCTGCTGTTCATGCCGTCGCTGACCTGGCGCCCCAACGACCAGTTCGAGTGGACGCTGATTGCGAATGTTCAGAAAGATGACAGCGGTACCACCAGCTCCTTTCTGCCGCACCGTGGCACGGTGCTTAGCGCCCCGTATGGACGGATCGATAGTGAGCGCTTCGTCAGCGAGCCGGGTTTCGACGAGTACGACAGTGAGCAGAAAGCATTGACCTCGCAGATGACCTGGCGTCTGGATGACATATGGACGTTGCGTCAGAACCTGCGTTGGCAGAAGAGCAAGGTGAGCTATCAGACGATGTACGGCTGGCCGTTCGGGTTGAACGCCGATGACCGCACCATCAACCGTGTGTATTCGGTAAGCAAGCCCGAAGTCACCATCTGGAATGCCGATCATCAGGCGGAAGCCCGCTTCGATACCGGCTCACTGCAGCACACCACCTTGCTTGGCATCGATTACCAGCATTCAGTAACCGACAGCCGGAGTGCATTCGGTTTGGCGACGCCGCTGGATGTCTATTCGCCGGTATACGGCACCTTCGACCCCTCGGTGGTTAGCCTTGCGGATCAGCCACAACAGCGCGTTGGGCAAAAGGGCCTGTACGTGCAAGATCAGGTTCGTTACCAGAACTGGCTGATGACGCTGGGGCTGCGCAAGGACTGGACCGACACCCGTGTCGAGAATGGTGCCAGGCAGGAAGACGATGCGGTCACCGGCCGGGTGGGGCTGACCTATCTGTTTGATAATGGCGTTGCACCTTATATCAGCTATAGCGAGTCGTTTTCGCCAATCATCGGCCTGAACCCAGACACTCAGCAGTCATACAAGCCTGTAGAGGGTGAACAGTGGGAGCTTGGCGTTAAATACCAGCCGGCTGGCAGTAACACCTTGCTGACTGCGGCCGTGTTCGATCTGCGTGAGAAGAATCGTCAGATTTCCGGAGCGACGGCTCGAGGCGGTGCTCAAGCTGGCGAGACGCAGATCAAAGGTCTGGAGCTGGAAGGGCTGGTGGAACTGACGCCTGAGTGGAACCTGATCGCCAACTACACCTACCTCGACAGCGAAACGGTCGTGGGTCAAACGAACACGCAAGGCAAGCGAATCGAGAGCGTCCCGGAACACATGGCCTCGCTGTGGTCGCAGCATCGCTTCAGCATCGCCGGCATTCCCGGTTTCAGTGCCGGCGCCGGAGTGCGTTACGTCGGGGCCAGCTGGGATGGCACCGACAGCCTGAAGACACCGTCGACCACGCTGTTCGACGCCATGCTCGGCTACGCCTACCAGGACTGGTCGCTCACCCTCAACGCCACCAACCTGGAAGACGAAACCTATTACACCACCTGCCTGTCACGCGGCGACTGCTTCACCGGCAACCGCCGCACGCTGACGGCGACGGCGAGCTACAGCTTTTGATCGCCGCTGAGCCAAACGCCGTCAGCCGGCCTGCAACGGAGGGACCTTCCAAGTGAGTCGTAGTGCATCCAACAATCGCTGGGGCATCGCCTCCCGCGTGCTCGCCGCGCTGGTCGGCGGCTATGCGGTGGCCTATGCGGTGACTGCCTTTCTCGCGGTCTATCTGCCGCTGGCGCGTCCAGATCGCGTGGTGTTCTCCAGTCTGGCCAGCTTCGCCGTCTGGACCGCCGTGGTGATCTACGTGTTCGCCGCGCGCAGCGCCGGCCGCATCTGGCTGCCGATCATCGGCGTTACCGCGGTGCTGTGCCTGGCCGCGTTCCTTTCCGGCGACTGGAGGGTTCGTCCATGAAGTTGCGCCAAAGCATGGCCGGCCTGCATACCTGGGGCGGTTTGCTGCCGAGCTGGTTGCTGTTCGTGATCATCTTCGCCGGCACCATTGCCTGCTTCGACAAGGAACTCTCGCGCTGGATGCGCCCCGCGCTGCACGACGGCGTGGCGTCCAGCCTGGGCGCCGACGACGTGCGTGGCTGGCTGCAGCAGAACGTCAGCGACGAGCTGCATGCGTTCTGGATGCACGGCCCCACCGAGCGCGAGCCCTACTGGCGGCTGGGTTGGGAAGTCGATGGCACCGAGACCATCCACAACGTCGCCTTCGACCCGCGCAGTCGCCAGGCCACGCCCATGGCGGAAACCGTTGGCGGCGAGTTCTTCTTCAAGCTGCATTACAACCTCCACGCCGGTGACGTCGGCATGTACATCGTCGGCCTGGCCGGCATGTTCATGCTCGTCGCGCTGGTGTCGGGCGTGATCATCCACCGGCGCATCTTCAAGGATTTCTTCACCCTGCGGCCCGGGGCCAACGGCCAGCGCGCCTGGCTCGATGCGCACAACCTGTTCGGTGTGGTGGGCTTTCCGTTCCATCTGGTGCTGGCCTATACCGGCGTGGCGATCTTCGTCGCGTCGTACATGCCGGCCGCGGCCCAGGTGAGCTACGCCGGCAATGTCATGCAGTACTTTGGCGAGGTGATGGGCAGCTATCACCGCGACGAGCTGCATCAGCCGGCCGGCAAACCGGTTTCGCTGGATGCGCTTATCGCCGAGTCGCAGCGCCAGTGGGGTGGCGGCGAGGTGGGCTGGGTCAGCGTGCATCATCCCGACGATGCTTCGGCGGTGGTTGATATCCGTCGCCGTGATCGTTCGCGCATCGCCTCGCCGCAGGACACCCTGACCTACGACGCCACCAGCGGCGAACTGCTCAACCGCCAGGACGCCTCCACCGGCTATCGTGCCTACCTCTGGCTGGCCGGCCTGCACATGGCGCAGTTCGGCGGCACCCTGGTGCGTCTGCTGTATCTGCTGATGGGGCTGGCCGGCTGCGCCATGCTGATCGGCGGGCTGCAGGTCTGGCTCGCCAAGCGCGAGCAGCGCGGCGACCGCAGCCTGCCCTGGGTACGGGCGCTGAACGGCGCGGTGTTCGGTGGGCTGCCGCTGGCCAGTCTGGCGCTGCTGTGGGGCAATCGGCTGATCCCGACCGGTTTCGCCGAGCGGGCGGTCGCCGAAGGCTGGGTGTTCGCCGGCGCCTGGCTGCTGGTCGCGCTCTGGTCCGTGCTGCGGCGTCAGCAGGGGCGGCGTCTGCTGCGCGGGCAGCTGCTGCTCGGCGCCCTGCTTGCGCTCGGCCTGCCGCTCGTCAACGGGCTGACCACTGGCGGTCATTTGCTTGCCAGCCTCGGGCGTGGCGACTGGGCGCTGGCCTCGGTGGATCTGTTCCTGATCGCTGCCGGCCTGGTCTGCGCCGCCTGTGCATGGCGTCTGGACGGTGCAGGCACACCGGCCGTCATACGCCGCCGCTCGCCGCGCGTACAGGAGGCATGAGCATGCTGCTATCGGCTTTTGCGTTGAGCTATCTGGGCATGATGTTGCTCTGCCTGGGGATGAATCGACATCGCAGCGAGCTGCTTCGCGCCGACCGGCGCGTACCGGCAGCCGTGATCCTGCGTTCGACGGCGGCCGTTTGCTTCGGCATCGCCCTGTGGTTGTGCATCGCCAGTCAGGGCGGCGAAATCGGCGCGGTGATCTGGCTCTGCCTGGTCATGCTCGCGGGGGTTCTGCTGGCGTTGCTGCTGGCCTGGCGCGCGCGCTGGGTGCTGCCACTGATGCCGTTGCTGGCCGCCGGCGCGGCGTTGTCGGGCCTCTGGTAGTCACAACGGCCGCTGCGGCGGGCAAAAAAAGGCCCGCCTAGGCGGGCCAAAGAAAGTGATCGCAACCGGAGCGAGGAGGGTTGCGTACAGCGCTACCGCTTACAGCACGGACAACGGGTAGTTGAAGATCAGCCGGTTCTCGTCGAACTCGTTGGTGCTGAAGTCACGACGGATGCTGGAATTGCGCCACTTGATGTTGAGGCTCTTGAACGGCCCGCTCTGTACCGTGTAGGCCAGTTCCGACTCGCGGCCCCATTCCTTGCCGTCATCCACGCCACCAGCCTCGATGCGGTCGCCGCTGATGTAGCGGTTCATGATGGTCAGGCCCGGAATACCCATGCCGGCGAAGTTGTAGTCATGGCGCAGCTGCCAGGAGCGCTCGTTGGCATTGTCGTAGCTGGAGTTGAAAGAGTCGTTGGCCAGGGTGCCGCCGCTGGTGCCGTTGACGCGCATCCAGCCATTGTCGCCGCTGACTTTCTGCAGGCCGACGTAGAAGGTATTGCCGCCCACCTGCAGACCGAACAGGCCGGAGTAGGTCTTGTTGTCCAGGTCACCAGCCAGCGCGCTGCCTTCTTCCTTGCCGGTGAAGTAACCGAGGTTGGCGGTCAGCGCCACGCCCTCGCCGAGCGGCTGGGTGTGCAGCAGCTGGAAATAGTTCTGCTGGTAGATGTCTTCCAGACGGGCATGCCAGGCGCCCACCTTGGTCTTGGCGCCAAGCTCGTATTCGCCGCCGGCGAAGTTGAAGCGGTCGGAGCTGACGCCGGCGTAGAACATATCGTCCATGCTGCCGTCGTCGCGCGGGCTGTTCTGCCGCATCTGCCCGCCGTAGAGCGTCAGGCCCTTGATCTCCTTGGAGGTGATCATTCCGCCCTGGAAGGTCTGCGGCAGCGATCGGCCGTCGTCCGAGCGCAGGATCGGCAGTACCACCATCCACTCGCCGACACGCACTTCGGTTTCGGACAGCTTGGCCTTCGCCGCGACCGCCAGGCGGCCGAAGTCATCCGGCGGATGCCGATCGCCAGGTGCGCCATGCACCGGCAGCAGGCCGGTGCCGTAGGTACCGCCACCGCCGTCGAGCTTGACCGACAGCAGGCCCAGGGCATCCACGCCGAACCCTATCGGACCGGGGGTATAGCCGGACTGGAAGTTGAGGATGAAACTCTGCGTCCACTCTTCCGCCTTGCTCAGCGGGGCGTTGGGGTTCACGAAGTTGCGGTTGATATAGAAGTTGCGCAGGTTCAGTGACAGCGTCGAATCGTCGATGAAGCCTTCAGCTTGCACGCCGGTGCTGAAGCCGAGCGATGCGAGGGTCATGCAGCCGCCAGCGAACAGCGCGACGGACGAGGGGGTGCGTGGGGTCATTATTGTTGTGCTCCCTTGCTTGATGGGCCGCCCCGGTGTGGCCACCGTGCGGGCGGTGGTCTGTGCCTTTTCATGGCTAGTCTATGACGTCAGTTGTCATATGACTGCAGGCATTATGGCGATGGCCTGCGGCTTGTCAACGTCGCCTAAGGTCGGAGCGATAAAAGCCGGTGCGCCGTTATCCGTGCGCTAGAGTGGGGGATGGCTGGCGGCTTGGGTTTGCACGGTGCCGCCAGCGAACGCTCCGTTGGCGGAGAATCGTGGCGTTTTTGGTGAGGTGGTCGTATGACTCAAGGACGGCGATAGGGGGACGTCAGTGCCGGGGACAGATCGATGGTGCCCTTCTCGACGAAGCGCTGGGTGCCGAACAGGCCGCCGGCGAGCTTGCCGCGCAGCACGTAGGGCACGGCGTCGATGCCAATGTTCTCGGCCAGGCCCAGTGCCTGGCGTGCCGCGGAAAAGGCCGAGATGGTCACCGGTACTTCGAGCACGCTCTCGCCGAAGCGCGGCACCGTACCACGCTGGTCGCTGACGCCACTGGCCAGCCGCCGGCCGTTGACTTCCAGGTCGAGGGCGACGCCGCTGTAGTCGATGGCGCCCTCGTTGGGGTTCTGCAGGCGCAGCTTGACCAGGAAGCGAGCCTCCAGGCCCTCGCCCTGCAGCGGCTGGATGCCGGCGACCTGAACGTTGAGCGGGTCGCGCGGTGACAGTGCCGCGCAGGCGCCCAGGGTCAGGGCGAGCAGGGCGATCAGCAGCAGACGCAGCGGCTGCCATGGCAGGTGGAGCGTGGCGGATGGATGCACTCAGGATTTCCTGTCGAGGTTCTTGATGCCCTGCAGCAGTTCGATGGGCAACGGAAAAACGATGGTCGAGCTCTTGTCACCGGCGATGTTGCTCAGCGTCTGCATGTAGCGCAGCTGCATGGCGCCCGATTGCCGGCCGAGCATTTCGGCGGCCTGCATCAGCTTCTCGGAAGCCTGCAGCTCGCCCTCTGCATGAATGACCTTGGCGCGCCGCTCGCGTTCCGCTTCGGCCTGGCGAGCGATGGCGCGGACCATGGATTCGTCGAGGTCGACGTGCTTGATCTCGACATTGGACACCTTGATCCCCCAGGCGTCGGTCTGTGCATCGAGCACTTGCTGGATGTCATTGTTGAGCTGCTCGCGCTCGGCCAGCATGTCGTCCAGTTCGTGCTTGCCGAGCACTGCGCGCAGTGTGGTCTGCGCCAGCTGGCTGGTGGCCGAGTGGTAGTCCTCGACCTGGATGATCGCCTTCTGCGCGTCCAGCACGCGGTAGTACACCACTGCGTTGACCTTCACCGAGACGTTGTCACGGGAGATCACATCCTGAGTCGGCACGTCCAGCACCAGGGTGCGCAGGTCGACCCGCACCATCTGCTGCAGGCCGGGGATGATCATGATCAGGCCGGGTCCCTTGACCTTCCAGAAGCGCCCGAGCATGAACACCACGCCGCGCTCGTACTCACGCAGGATGCGGAACGCCGAGGCAAGCAGCCCCACGACCAGCACCAGCAGCACCAGAAAACTCATTTCATAACCCATGGTTCAGCTCCTCTCGATTGCTTGATGGCTGTGCCGCGACGCTCAATTGCAGACCCTCCCGGGCGACCACCCGTACCTGCTGGCCAACCTGCAACGGGGTGGCGCTGCGTACCTGCCAGTTCTCGCCCTGCAGATGCACCCAGCCGCTGTGCGGGTCCTGCGCGGATATGTCGGTGACCGGCGCCAGGCTGCCGATCAGCTCGGCATCACCGCCGACCAGCCGCTGGCGGCGCGCCTTCAGTGCCATGGCGACGATGGCGAACACCAGCAGCGCGCTGGCGAAGCCCAGTGGCACGATCAGCGACAGTGGAATGCCGAAGCCGGGTACCTCGGTGTCGATCAGAATCACCGCGCCGGCGACGAACGCGGCGACCCCGCCGATGCCGAGCACACCGAAACTGGGCAGGAAGGCCTCGGCCACCATGAAGGCGATGCCGAGCAGGATCAGCGCCACCCCGGCGTAGTTCACCGGCAGCAGCTGCAGCGCATACAGCGCCAGGATCAGGCAGATGCCGCCCAGCACGCCGCCGGCGCCCATGCCGGGATTGGAGAATTCGAGGATCAGCCCGTAGATGCCGATCATCATCAGAATCAGCGCCACGCTGGGGTTGGTGATCACCGCCAGCAGGCGCACCCTCCAGTCCGGCGCGTGTTCGATCAGGCGTGCATCGGCCGTCTGCAGCCTGACCTCGCCCTCGATGGTGGCCAGCGTCTTGCCGTCGAGCTGACGCAGCAGGTCGGCCACGTCGCGCGCCAGGTAATCGATCACCTTGAGTTTCAGGGCTTCGCTGGCCGACAGGCTGACCGCCTCGCGCACCGCCTGCTCGGCCCACTCGGCGTTGCGTTCGCGCAGCTGGGCCAGCCCGCGGATATAGGCCGCCGCATCGTTCACCTGCTTGCGGGCGAGGGCGTCGCCGGACGCCTTGGCGTCGTCTTCACGTTCGCCCTTCGGCTGCTCCGGCGGTGCACCGGGCATGCCGCCGATCTGCACCGGCGTCGCCGCGCCGAGATTGGTGCCCGGCGCCATCGCGGCGACATGGCTGGCATAGAGCATGTAGGTGCCGGCGCTGGCGGCGCGGGCGCCGCTGGGGGTGACATAGGTGGCCACCGGAATGGGGCTGGCGAGGATCGCCTTGATGATGGCGCGCATGGAGGTGTCCAGCCCGCCGGGGGTGTCCAGTTCCAGCACCACCAGCTGTGCACTCTCGTCGCGGGCGTGTTGCAGGCCGCGCAGGATGTAATCGGCGCTGGCCGGACCGATGGCGCCATCGACCCGCAGCAGCGTCACCGGATCGGCGGCACTCGCGCTCTGGACCGCGAGCGCGAGCAGCAGGGCCAGCAGCCAGCGGGCGGGATGGCGAGGCATGGCGGATGTCCTCTGGCAGCGGCACGGCACAGTGTCGTGCCCTTGCTGGCAGCTTAGACCACCGCCGTCGTGGCGCGGCGAGGCAGGACGCCGCGTATCCGCCGACCGGGCTGAACTCCAGTCGCGGCCGCGGCCTCAGAACCAGTAAGGGCCGGCCTTCGCGGCCTGCATGCCGATCGAGGAGTCTTCATGCGCATCCATCACCTGAACTGTGGCTGCATGTGTCCGCTCGGCGGGGCCTTGTTCGATGGTTTCAGCAAGGGCCTGACGGCACAGCTGGTCTGCCATTGCCTGCTGCTGGAAACCGACCAGCACGGGCTGGTGCTGGTGGATACCGGTTTCGGCACCGAAGACGTGCGGCGGCCCGGCGAGCGGCTCAGTCCGTTCTTCCGGGCGCTCAACAACATCCGCCTGGAGCCGCGCTACACCGCGCTGGAACAGCTGCACCGGCTCGGTTTCGCCGCCGAGGACGTGCGCCATATCGTGCTCACCCACCTGGATTTCGACCACGCCGGGGGCCTGTCGGATTTTCCGCAGGCCCAGGTGCACGTGCTGCAGCGCGAGATGGATGCCGCCCGGGCGACACGCAGCTTCATCGGCCACAGCCGCTACCGTCACCGGCAGTGGGACGAGGTGCGCCACTGGCAGTTCTACGAGCCGGGCGGCGATCTCTGGTTCGGCTTCCAGGCCGTTCGCGAGTTGCGCGGGCTGCCGCCGGAAATCCAGCTGATCCCGCTGACGGGGCATACCCATGGTCACGCCGGGGTCGCCGTGCAGACCGACAGCGGCTGGTTACTGCATGCCGGCGACGCCTATTTCTTCCGCGAGGAGGTCGGCCGCAACGAGCGCCATTGCACGCCGGGGCTGCGCTTCTACCAGCGCATGATGGAGGTCGATCGCACCGCTCGGCTGGCCAATCAGCACCGGCTGTGGACGCTGTCGCTGGAGCACCGCGACGAGGTCACGCTGTTCTGCAGCCATGACGCGCAGGAGCTGGCGCGCATGCAGCGTGGTGCGCACTGATGGCGGCGCCACGCAGCCGGGCGGTGGAGCGGATGATGGCCGCCGTGCGCTGGATCGGTTTCGGCGCCTGTTCGCTGGCCGCGCTCGGCTATGCGGCGATCGGCAACTACAACATGACCGGCGCCATGCTGGCGCTGGCCGTGCTTTCCTGGATCAACATCCGCCGCAAACGTACGCCACGGCCGCCGCAGGGCTGAGCCGGCTCAGCGGCCGCGACGCCCCAGCGCCCAACCCGCACCCAGCGCCAGCAGCGCGCCGGCGCCCAGCGCCAGCTTGCCGACGCTCGCCGCGCTCAAGGCGATCGCCCGCGGTTTCGCCTGGTCGCCGAAGCGACCCTCGGTGGCGTGCAGCCCCTCCACCGGCTCGAACAGGTTGTCGGGGCGGCCCTCGGGCTCACGCTCGGGGATCAGCTGGCCGTCCCAGGCCTGGCGGGCCAGCATGCGGTCGAGCAGCCCGGGCATGAACAGCGTGCCGATGATCGCTTTCAGGCTGGCGGTGCCGACCCACAATTCCCTCGGCGCTTCCCGGGCCGCCCGCAGTACGGCACGGGCGGCGACCTCGGGTGTATGAATCGGCGGCACCGGCTGGGCACGCCAGCCGACCTTGTTGCGTGCCCAGTCGAACTGCGGCGTGTTGTGCGCCGGCAGTTGCACCATGCTCAAGCGAATGCCGCTGCGGTCGTGAATCAGCTCGCAGCGCAGCGAGTCGATGAACCCGCGGATGGCGAACTTGGCCCCGCAGTAGGCCGACTGCAGCGGAATCGCGCGATAGCTCAGCGCCGAGCCGACCTGCACGATGGTGCCGCGGTTGCGTGGGCGCATGTGGCGCAGGGCGGTCAGGGTGCCGTGCACGCTGCCCAGGTAGGTCACCTCGGTGACGCGGCGGATTTCTTCGGGGGTCAGTGCCGAGAACGGGCCGAACACCGTGGCCATCGCCGCGTTTACCCAGACGTCGATCGGTCCCAGCTCGGCCTCGACGCGCGTGGCGGCCGCTTCCAAGGCCGGGGCATCGGCGACATCGGCGGCGATCGCCAGCACACGGGCTCCCAGCGCTTCGAGCTGCGCCTGGGTGTCGCTCAGGCCCTGCTCGCCGCGCGCGATCAACGCGACGCGGTAGCCGGCTCTGGCGAAGGCCTCGGCACTGGCGCGGCCGACACCGGCAGTCGCGCCACAGATCACCGCGGTTGGTTCTGGCATGGGAAGTCCTCTGGTCATTGCAATGAACGGGCGCTTTCGGTGGCCCGCAGCCTGCTTAGACGACCCGCCCGGGCCCGGCCGAGTTCGCCGCTTGCCCCAGTGGATCGCTCGGCTATCGACCAATGGCCAATGGCGGCTACTCCTTTGGTCTGAGATGGTTAGCAGGCTAAGCGATAGCTGGCGCCGCCCCTTGGCTCAAAAGGCGAAGCGGCATGACGCAACGATGCCACCGTGGTGGCTGCGTCTTCCCCCTCTGTGCATCCATCAGATGCCCTCGGCGGCTTATCCGGTCGCCTTCGGACTCGTTCCCGCTGCCCTGAGGGCGGCGGGTCTGCCCCGCTGACGAAGGAACCCGTTGGCGTCGATCAGGTCGATTCAGTGAGCCTCGTAATGGCCAATTCCTGACTGACGGAGACCCTGATGGACCTTATCCGCATCATCTTCGCGATTCTGCTGCCACCGCTTGGCGTCTTTCTCCAGGTCGGTTTTGCCGGTGCCTTCTGGCTGAACATCCTGCTCACGCTGCTGGGTTACATTCCGGGCATCATTCACGCCGTCTGGATCATCGCCCGCCGCTGATCGCTCAGAGCCCGGCTCGGCCGGGCCCGCTTTTGAACTCCCTCCGCTGGCCGTGTAGAGTCGCGCCTCCTGCGCTACGGAACCTATTAGGCGCGAAACACTCAAGAAAACGCCGGAAACCGAGCGCCATCGCCCGCAGGTGATGCCCCCGCGCTGCGTCAGACCTGCCCCGGTACACGGAAAGGAAACCAGATGAGCGAGTCCTTCATCGATCAGAACAATTTCAGGCGCATCCTCAATCGCAACGTGGCCGTGCCCCTGGGCTTCGGCTTCCTCAGCGCCTTCTTCTTCAGTGCCATCGTCTATTACCTGCTGAGCGTCAGCCACTGGGTCGATCAGTCGGTCAAGGGGGTGGCCCACGCCCATGAAGCGCTGCGCCTGGTCGCCGATCTGGAAACCGGCCTGCGTGGGTACCTGATCGCCGGCGAAAAGCCGTTCCTCGATCCGTACCGCCAGGGCCTTGAGCAGATCGAGGAGGAGTTGGACGCGCTCAAGCGCTACGCCGGCAACAACCCGCTGCAGCTGTCGCGCATCCAGAAGGTCGAGGCGGCGCATCATCTCTGGCTCACCTTTGCCGAAGAAGGGATCGCGCGGCGTAGCGCCGGCGAGTCGATCGTCGAGTACGTGCGCACCCGCCGCGGCCTCGACCTGACCAACCAGCGCCGCACGCTGCTCAACGAATTCATCGCCACCGAGCGTCAGCTGCGTGCCGAGCGTACCGACACCTCGGAAATCGTCACCACGGCGCTGATCGGTGGCTTCCTGCTGTTCAGCCTGATCTTCAGCGGCCTGCTGGTCTTTCTCGGTCGCCGTGACCTGACCACGCTGTCGGCGACCTACTCCGAATCGCTGCGCAAGCAGCAGGCGCATGCCGAGGCGCTGGAAAAGCAGGCCTGGTACCGCACCGGCCAGACCCAGCTGAGTGAGTCGATCATCGGCGAACTGGCGCTGCCGGCGCTGGGCCAGGGCGTGCTGAACTTCCTCTCGCGCTACATCGACGCCGCCGTCGGCGCGCTGTACGTGGTGCAGGACGGCAAGCTGCAGCGCGTCGCCGAATACGCCTACGACCCGGAACATCTGCAGAGCGCGCGTAGCCTCGAGGTCGGTACGGGGCTGGTCGGGCAGGCCGCCTTGGAGCGGCGGATGATGGCGCTCGAAGACCTGCCGGCCGGCTATCTCAAGGTGACCTCGGCGCTGGGCGACACCACACCGCGCGCGGTGCTGATCGTGCCGGTGGAAGACAGCGGCCTGCTCAATGGCGTGATCGAACTGGGCTTCCTGCGACCGCTGCGCGAGCAGGACAGCGAGCTGCTGCGACGCATCGCCCCGAGCATCGGCTCGGCCATCGAAGCGGCGCGTTACCGCCAGCGGCTGCAGAAGGTGCTGGCCGAAACCCAGCAGCTCAACGAGGAGCTGCAGGTGCAGCAGGAAGAACTGCGTGCCGCCAACGAGGAGCTGGAGGAGCAATCCAATGCTCTGCGCGAGTCGCAGACGCACATGGAAGAGCAGCAGGCCGAGCTGGAGCAGACCAACGAACAGCTGGCCGAGCAGACCGAAGCGCTGGCTCGCCAGCGCGACCAGATGGACGAGAAGAACCAGCGCCTGAACGAGGCCCAGCTGATGCTCGAGCAGCGCGCCGACGAGCTGCAGCGTGCCAGCCGCTACAAGTCCGAGTTCCTCGCCAACATGTCCCACGAGCTGCGCACGCCGCTGAACAGTTCGCTGATCCTGGCCAAGCTGCTGGCGGACAACCCGGCCGGCAACCTGAGCGAGGAGCAGGTGCAGTTCGCCCGCTCCATCTATTCTGCTGGCAACGACCTGCTGACCCTGATCAACGACATTCTCGACATTTCCAAGGTGGAAGCCGGCAAGCTCGAGGTGCACCCGGAACTGACCATCCTCGCGCGGCTGGTCGATGGCATGAAGAGCCTGTTCCTGCCACAGGCCATGGAGAAAGCCCTGAGCTTCAGCGTCGAACTGGCCGACGACCTGCCGCCCACCCTGTTCACCGACCGCCAGCGCCTGGAGCAGATCCTCAAGAACCTGTTGGCCAACGCCTTCAAGTTCACCGAGAAGGGCTCGGTCATCCTGCGCGTCGAGCCGCGCGATGGCGGCATGCTGGCCTTCGCGGTGCGCGACACCGGCATCGGCATCGCGCCGGAGCAGCAGGCGGCGATCTTCGAGGCGTTCCGCCAGGCCGATGGCACCACCAACCGACGCTATGGCGGCACGGGCCTGGGCCTGTCGATCTCCCGCGAGCTGGCGAACCTGCTGGGCGGCCAGATCGAAGTGCAGAGTGCGCCGGGCGCCGGCAGTACCTTTACCCTGGTGCTGCCGCAGAGCTACAGCGAGCCGCTCGCCGTCGAGCAGACCACCGCGCCGCAGCCGAGCCGTGCACCGGTCACCATGGCCGAAGTGATCACGCCGCCGGCGCGCCGCGACGAGCCGGAGCTGCCGAACCGCGGCGCCGTGTCCTACGAGCGCCTGCCCGACGACCGCGACAAGTACCCGTTCAAGGAGCGCTGCGTGCTGGTCATCGAGGACGAGCCGCAGTTCGCGCGCATCCTCCGTGACCTGGCCCACGAACTCGAGTACAGCTGCCTGCTGTCGCAGAACGCCGACGACGGCTTCGACACCGCGGTGCAGTACAAGCCCGATGCCATCCTGCTCGACATGCGCCTGCCGGACCATTCCGGCCTGACCGTGCTCGAGCGCCTCAAGGAAAACCCGGCGACCCGCCATATTCCGGTGCACGTGGTCTCGGTGGAGGATCGCAAGGAAGCCGCGCTGCAGATGGGCGCGGTGGGCTACGCGATGAAACCCACCACCCGCGAGGAACTGAAGGACGTGTTCGGTCGCCTGGAAGCCAAGCTGGCGCAGAAGGTCAAGCGCATCCTGCTGGTGGAGGACGACGCCCTGCAGCGCGAGAGCATGTCGCGGCTGATCGAGGACGTGGACATCGAGATCACCGCCGTCGAGTTCGGCGAGCAGGCCCTCGAACTGCTGCGCAGCACCGTGTTCGACTGCATGATCATCGACCTCAAACTGCCGGACATGGATGGCAGCGAGCTGCTCGAACGCATGGCCAAGGAGGACATCTGCTCCTTCCCGCCGGTGATCGTCTACACCGGGCGCAACCTGACCCGCGACGAGGAAGCGGCGCTGCTCAAATACTCGCGCTCGATCATCATCAAGGGGGCGCGCTCGCCGGAGCGCCTGCTCGACGAGGTCACCCTGTTCCTGCACAAGGTCGAGTCGGACATGCCGCCGGAGCGGCAGAAGATGCTGAAAAGCGCGCGCAGCCGCGAGAAGGCCTTCGAGGGCCGCACGATCCTGGTGGTGGACGACGACGTGCGCAACGTCTTCGCCCTGACCAGCGCGCTGGAACAGAAGGGCGCGCTGGTGGAAATCGCCCGCAACGGCCTGGAGGCGATCGACAAGCTGCAGCACGACGAGACCATCGACCTGGTGCTGATGGATATCATGATGCCGGAGATGGATGGCTTCACCGCCATGCAGGAAATCCGCAAGGAGGCGCGTTTCGCCAAGCTGCCGATCATCGCGGTGACCGCCAAGGCGATGAAGGACGATCAGGATCGCTGTTTGCGTGCCGGCGCCAACGATTACCTGGCCAAGCCCATCGACCTCGACCGTCTATTCTCGCTGATCCGCGTCTGGCTGCCGAAAGTGGAGCTGCTGTGAAATGGGCGACCGCAACGTCGAAATCGAACTCAAGCTGCTGATCGAGGCCATCTACCTCAAGTACAGCTACGACTTTCGCGACTACTCCAGCGCCTCGCTCAAGCGCCGGGTGCAGCTGGCGCTCAAGCAGCTCGACTGCGACAGCATCTCGGAACTGCAGCGCAAGATCCTCTATGACCCGCACGCCTTCATGGACCTGCTGCAGTACCTCACCATCCCGGTCAGCGAGATGTTCCGCGACCCGAGCTACTACCGGTCGCTGCGCGAGCACGTGGTGCCGGTGCTGCGCACCTATCCGTCGTTGAAGATCTGGGTCGCCGGCTGCAGCACCGGCGAGGAGGTCTACTCGATGGCCATCCTGCTCAAGGAGGAGGGGTTGCTGGAGCGGACGATCATCTACGCCACCGACATCAACCCGCGCTCGCTGGAGCAGGCACGTCAGGGCATCTTCGCCATCGACCACCTGCGCCAGTACACCGCCAACTACCAGCAGGCCGGCGGCACCCGCAGTTTTTCCGACTACTACACCGCCGCCTACGACTCGGCGATCATGGACAAGTCACTGAAAGAAAAGGTTACGTTTGCCGATCATAGTCTGGCGACCGATAGCGTATTTTCCGAAACGCAATTCATCTCGTGCCGCAACGTCCTGATCTATTTCAACAAGCCGCTGCAGGATCGCGCCTTCGGTCTGTTCCATGAGTCGCTCTGTCACCGAGGCTTCCTCGGCCTGGGCAGCAAGGAGACCGTCGAGTTCTCGGGTTACGCCGGTCTCTACGAGCCGTTCGACAAATCGGAAAGGATCTTCCGCAAACTATGAGCAGCTCCGATCAGGCGATCCTGCAGGCCAGACGCCAGCCGCCCATCGAGGCCGTGGTGATCGGCACCTCGGCTGGCGGGCTGGAGGCGCTGGGCGTGGTGCTCGAGGGCCTGCCAAGCACCTACCGCCCGCCGATCCTGGTGGTGCAGCATGTGCCGGCCCACGGCCGGAGCCAGCTGGTGGAAATCTTCGCGCGCAGAACCCGGTTGCGGGTCAAGGAAGCAGAAGACAAGGATCCGCTAAGCTCGGGCATGCTGTGTTTCGCGGCGCCCGGTTATCACCTGCTGGTCGAAGGCGACCGCAGCCTGTCGCTGAGCCAGGATGATGCCGTGCACTTTTCGCGGCCTTCGATCGACGTGCTGTTCGAATCCGCGGCCGATGTCTGGGGGCCGCAGGTGGCTGGCGTGCTGCTGACCGGCGCCAACGAGGACGGCGCTGCCGGCCTCGAGGCGATCCATCGGGTCGGTGGCCTGACCGTGATCCAGGACCCTGCCGAAGCGGCGGTGCCGACCATGCCGCGCGCGGCGCTGCAGCGCTTCGCACCGGACTACATCTTGCCCCTACGTGACATTCACCGACTGTTGCGAGAACTGGAGTGACCATGCCCGACCGTAACGACGAGGTGAACCTGCTCATCGTCGATGACCTGCCGGAGAACCTGTTGGCTCTGGATGCGCTGCTGCAGGCGCCGGGCGTCCGGGTGCACCAGGCCGAATCGGCCGAGCAGGCGCTGGAGCTGTTGCTGCGACATGAGTTCGCCCTGGCCATTCTCGATGTGCAGATGCCGGGCATGGACGGCTTCCAGCTGGCCGAGCTGATGCGCGGCACCGAGCGTACCAAGCAGATCCCCATCGTCTTCGTCAGCGCCGCCGGCCGTGAGCTCAACTACGCCTTCAAGGGCTACGAGAGCGGTGCGGTGGATTTCATGCACAAACCGCTGGATGCCCATGCGGTGCGCAGCAAGGTCAGCGTGTTCGTCGACCTGTACCGCAGCCGCAAGCGCCTGGCCCGTCAGCTCGAGGCGCTGGAGCAGAGCCGCCGCGAGCAGGAGGTGCTGCTCGACGAATTGCGGCAGACCAAGGCCGAACTGGAAGATGCGGTGCGCATGCGCGATGACTTCATGTCCATCGTTTCCCACGAACTGAAGACGCCGCTCAATACCCTGATTCTCGAGGTTCAGCTGCGCAAGCTGCAGCTCAGCCGCAACAACCTCGCCGCTTTCAGCGAAGAGCGCCTGCGCGGCATGGTGGACAAGGACGAGCGACAGATCCAGAGCCTGATCCGGCTGATCGACGACATGCTCGACGTCTCGCGCATCCGCACCGGCAAGCTGTCGATCCGCCCGAGCCGCACCGATCTCGCCGCACTGGTGGGCAACGTGGTGGAAAGCTTCGCGGCGCAGATGGAAGCCTGCGGCTGCGAGCTGCGGCTGGAGCGCAACGAACCCATCGTCGGGGTCTGGGATGCCTTCCGCATCGAGCAGGTACTGGCCAACCTGCTCACCAACGCCATGCGCTACGGTGCCGGCAGGCCGGTGCAGGTGAGCGTCGCCGCCTGTGCCGAAGGTGCCTGCATCGAAGTGCGTGACCATGGCATCGGCATCAGTCCGAAGAGCCTGGAACGCATCTTTCACCAGTTCGAGCGGGCCGAAGGCAGCGAAAGCAGCGCCGGACTGGGCCTGGGGCTGTTCATCGCCGATCAGATCGTGCGTGCGCACCAGGGGCGTATCCAGGTGCACAGCGAGGAAGGTCGCGGCTCCGTGTTCCGCGTGCTGCTGCCGCTGGGCGAATAGCCAGCCTCGCAGCCCCAGGGCGGCGGTCTCAGGACGAGCAGCTGATTTCCAGATGCTTGCCCCACTCGGGCGGCCGCTCGGCGTAGCGCTCCATCCCGGGCTGTTCGTCGAAGGGGCGGCTGAGAACCGCATGCAGCTCGCGCACCGGCGCGTAATCGCCTTTCTCCGCCGCCTCGATCGCTTGCTGCGCCAGATAGTTGCGCAGGATGTACTTCGGATTGACCGCGTGCATCCGTGCCTGCCGCGCGACCGGATCGCCGCCCTCGCGGGCGCTGCGCGCGCAATAGTCCGCCGCCCAGGCATCGAAGCCCTGCAGATCGATGAAATCCTCACGCAGCCGCTGCTCGGCCTGTTCGGCCGGGCGCTCGCCGAGTTCGCGGAAGAAGCGCGTGTAATCCACCGCGCTGCCCTGCATCAACTGCAGCAGGCGGCGGATCAGCTCGGCGTCGCCATCCTCGGCCTGGCTGAAACCCAGCCGGCGGCGCATCAGATCGAGCCATTCGGCCTCGTACAGAGGCAGGAACAGCTCCATGGTTTCGCGCAGCACCTTGACCTCGACGAAGGGCGTCAGCGCCTGGGCCAGCGCGGCCAGGTTCCAGTGGGCGATGGGCACCTGATTCTCGAAGGAGTAGCGGCCGGTATCGTCGGAGTGGTTGCAGATGAAGCGGGCATCGAAGTCATCGAGGAAGGCGTAGGGGCCGAAGTCGAAGGTGATGCCGAGGATCGACATGTTGTCGGTATTCATCACTCCGTGGCAGAAGCCGTAGGCCTGCCAGCGGGCAATCAGCGCGGCGGTGCGTTCGAGCACCGTGCGGAAGAACATGTGGAACGGTTCGGGATGTTCCAGCAGTTCGGGGAAGTGCGCCTCGATGACATGCTCGAGCAGCTGCTTCAGTTCGCCGTGCTGGCGGGTGTAGTAGAAGAACTCGAAGTGGCCGAAACGCACGTGGCTTGGCGCCAGGCGCAGCAGCATGGCGCCACGCTCGGGGCGTTCGCGGTAGACCAGGGTGTCCGAACCGGTGACGCACAGCGCGCGGGAACTGGGGATGCCGAGGGCGTGCAGATGCTCGCTGGCGAGGAATTCGCGGATCGACGAGCGCAGCACCGCGCGACCATCGCCCATGCGCGAATAGGGCGTCTTGCCGGCGCCCTTGAGGTGCAGGTCCCAGTACTCGCCGGCCTCGTTCACCACCTCGCCGAGCAGCAGGCCTCGGCCGTCGCCGAGCTGCGGGTTGTAACTGCCGAACTGGTGGCCGGAATAGACCATCGCGCGCGGCTCGGCGGTGGACCAGATCTTGTGCCCGGAGAACAGTTCGGCGAACAGCGCCTGCTCGGCTTCGGCCGGGTCGAGATCCAGCAGGGCCATCGCCGCCTCGCTTGCCACCACCAGGCGCGGCGCTTCCAGCGGCTGCGGCGATACCTGGGTGGAAAAGGTATCGCCGAGACGGGCGAAGCGATTGTCGAAATGGAGCTGGGTCAGGGTCTTCAAGTCGCCTCCGGCGCGGCATGCGGGCAAGCATGGCCCGGCCGGAGCCGAGCCTGTTCAGGACGTTGGAGGACGACGGACGCCTGGACGTTCCTCAGGCGCGATCGTCGGTTGCCGGCTTGTTGCCATCGGCCGGTTTGGTTGCGGCGCTGAGCTGCAGCTGCTGCCCCGCAAAGTTCTTGAGGAAGATATCCACCTGACGGAAGGCGATGCTGATGCCCGCCTTGTTGAACTCGCGATCGATGAAGCGGTTGATCTCGTCGGTGGCCGGGTTGCGGTCGCCGAGGTCGCGCACGTGGATGCGCAGCTCGTGGTCCAGCGTGCTTTCGCCGAAATTGAGGAAGAACACCTGCGGCTCGGGCTCCTTGAGCACACGCGGGTTGTCCTGCGCTGCCTTGTAGAGCAGCGCCTTGACCTTGTCCAGGTCCGACCCGTAGGCGACGCCGACCTTGATCGTCACACGCGTTACGGTGTCGCTCAGCGACCAGTTGATCAGCTGGCCGGTGATGAAGGTCTTGTTCGGGACGATGATGTCCTTGCGGTCGAAGTCGGTGATGGTGGTGGCACGGATGCGAATCCGGCTGACCGTGCCGGACAGGTTGCCGATGGTGACCACGTCGCCGATGCGCACCGGGCGCTCGAAGAGGATGATCAGACCGGAAATGAAGTTGGCGAAGATCTCCTGCAGGCCGAAACCCAGGCCGACCGAGAGCGCCGCCACCAGCCATTGCAGCTTGTCCCAGCTGACCCCGAGGGTCGACAGCGTGGCGACGATGCCGAAGCCGGCCAGCGCATAGGACAGCAGCGTGGTGGTGGCATAGGCGCTGCCCTGGGCCAGGCGCAGCTTGGACAGCACCATGACTTCAAGCAGGCCCGGCAGGTTGCGTGCCAGGGCCACGGTGATGGCGATGATCAGCAGCGCACCGAGCAGGTTGTTCAGGCTGATCGCCGCGGTGGTCAGCGTTTCGCCGCTGCCGGTGGTGTATTCGTAGAGGGTGATGTTGTCCAAGTAGGAGACCACCGAGATCAGGTCCGACCACACCCAGTACAGCGCCACCAGGAACACGCCGAACATGGTCAGGCGGGTCAGGCGCAGGGACTGCTGGTTGACCTGCTCGATGTCCAGCCCAGGCTCGCCCTGGGCTTCGATCGTATCGCTCTGCTCATCGGCCATGGCTTGCCGTCTGGCCAGTGCGCGCTTGTAGGCCAGGCGCCGCGCCGCCACCGTCAGCCCGCGGATCAGCGCGGCCTCGACGACGATCCAGATCATCAGTAGGTAAAGGGTGTCGATCAGCCGGTCGGTCAGCTTCAGCGCGGTGTAGTAGTAGCCGAAGCCCACCGCGACGATCAGCGCGATCGGTAGCACGCTGAACAGCAGGCCGATCATCAGTCTCACTGGTGGCGCATTCTGGCTCGATGGGCCTTTGAGCAGCAGGCGGTTGAGACGCCAGCTCATCAGGGCGAAGCAGGTCAGCACCACGAGGATGCCGAGCACGTCGTCGGCCAACCGCGCCGGCTGGTGCTCGGCGACGCTGACCACCGCCACCAGGGCCATGACGATCAGGCCGAGGCGGCGGATCTCGTCGCGCAGGAAGGCCACCTGCGGCCGTGACCAGCCGAAGTGCAGCTCGGCGACACGCCCCGGCGAGAGCATGCGGTAGGCGCTGTAGAACACCAGCCAGGCCTGGGCCATTTCGAACAGGGCGGCACCGAGCACGTAGTTCTGTCCGCGTGCATCCATCTGCAGCAGATAGCCGCAGAGGGCGAGGAACAATGCGCCAGGCAAGGCCAGCAAGAGGTTGAGCAATAGCGCCAGCGGTGTATGCAGCTGGCTGTCGTTGCGGAAGTGGCCGATCTGCTCGCTCAGCGAGCTGAGCTTGGCGTCGATCTTGTTGCGCCACCAGAGCAGGGCGGCGATCAGCAGCAGCAGCGGCAGGAAGAACAGCGGCCGCTCCTTGAGACCGGCGCCCAGTTCCTGCAGCGCCGACAGCCAGGGCATCGACGCCAGCTGGGCCTTGAGGCGCTGGGGGGCGCCCTGCAGCCAGCTGAGATCCAGCGGCTTGTTGCTGGGAATCCAGAACATCTGCTCGTCGAGGGTATCGCTGAGCGCGCGCGCGGTGTCCTGCAGCTGCTTCTGGTTCAGCTGCAGGGTGATCGAGGCGTTGAGCAGCGCATCCAGCTCGCGATTGAGGCGGTCGAGCAGCTCGCTGCGGGTGGTCGCCAGGTCGAGCAGCGTGCGCCGCAGCTCCGGGGTCACATCCTCCTCGTTCTGCCGGGCCAGCAGCTGCTCGACATAGGCGCTGGCATTGCCAGCGGCCTCGCGGCGCTGGTTCAGCTCGAACTGGTACAGGCGGATGTCAGCGATCTCGTCGGCGAGGTTCTTGTCCAGCTGCAGGCTCGGCAATGCCTGCTTCTGCTGGTAGAGGATGCGCGACAGCAGCAGGCTGCCCTCGAGCACCGAGATCTGCTCTTCCAGCGCCTGATCGGTCTGGTTGAGGGTGTCGAGCTGCTGGCGGGTCTGCAGGTTCTGCTGGTTGAGGCGGTTGAGGCGCTCAGTGGCGCGCAGCAGGTAGTCGGAGAGCTTGAGGTTCTCGGCGCTCTCGGCGGCGAGCAGCTTGTCCGAGCCGGCCTGCTGCACCCGTGCCGAGAACTCGGCGACGGTCTGCTCCGATTCGGCGCGGCGCTTCTCGTTGATCAGGGCCTGCAGTGCCTGGGTTTCCTTTTCGGCACGGGCGATGCGTTCGGCCAGCAGGTCACGGCGTGCCTTGCCCAGGTCCTGCAGCTGGCTGTTGCCGGCAAGCTCCTGGCGGCGCAGCTCGATCTGGGCATTGAGCGAGACGATCTCGGCGTCCAGCAGGGCACGGCGTTCCTCGCTCAGCGGCTTGCCAGATTCGCGGCCGTTCTTGAGCAGGTTGTTGATTTCCTGAATGCGTGTCTGCGCCGTGCCGATCTGCGCCTGGGCCCGTTCCGGACGGGTCTGCGCGGTGATGATCATGCTGTTGGCCGCGCTGAACTGCTTCTGCCACTCGGACAGTTCCTCGACCCGCGCGCTCAGGCGCTGCTCGAGCGCCTCGACCGACTGCTTGGCGTAGCGCTCGGCGGCGTCTTCGTCGGGGCTCGCCTTGAGCTTGGCCAGCTCGCGCTGGGCCTCGGTGATCTCCTTCGGGGCCTGCGCCAGCAGGGCCTTGAGTTCCTCGGCGCGCTTGTTGCTGGTTTCGGTTTGCTGGAGCAGACGCTGGGTCTGCTCGCCGAGCGACAACGCCGGCTTGGCTTCGCCTTCGGCGGCGGGCGGCGTGCCGGTCAGGCTGTCGAGGGATTGGGCGTGCAGCGGGGCAACGAACAGGCAGAGCGTGGAAAGCAGCAGGGTGCGCAGAAATGACATGGAGGCAGACGCAGGCGGGTGACCGAAAGTGCGAAAGTCTACGGGCTGCGCCAGCCGAGCGCGAGTACCGTGCAACGGGTCGACGGACGGGCTCGTTTGCCGGGCGGTTCGCAGCAATGCAGTGGTTCGTGGCGCCGGTTCGCTAGCCGGCGAAACGGGGCGATCGGCGGACCGCCTCCAGACGCTAGAACATCAGCTGCGGGCCGGGCTTGTCGCCCTCCGGAAACTTCAGGCCGACCTTGCGCACCTCGCCCGCGTCCATCGCCGCCACGGTCCAGGTCAGGCCGTTCCATTCGACCTGGTCGCCGACCACCGGCCGGCCGCCGACCTGCTCGGCCATGAAGTCACCGATGGTCTGCTCGCCATCCACCTCGCCGAGCTTGAGCCCGTAGAGCGCGGCGATGGCATTGAGCTGGGCGTCGGCTTCGAGGATGAAGTCGCCGAAGAAACGCAGGTCCTGTCCGCGCGTGGGCGCCTGGCTGAACAGCTTGCCAAGGGCCGGCAGGTCTTCGTCATGGCCGATCACGCAGAGGATGTCATCCACCTGCAGGCGGGTACTGCCCGACGGGTGCAGCAGCTCCTTGCCGCGGAACAGGGCGGCAATGCGCGTGCCCGGGGGCATCTTCAGTTCCCGCAGCGCGGCGCCGACGCACCATTTGCTGGCGCTCAGGCGGTAGACGAACATCTCCCACTGGCTGGTGGTGTGCACCTGCAGGCCGGTGCGCGAGACCGGCATCGGCGACGGCGGGACTTCCACCTTGGCCTTCTTCGCCGCCCAGGCCAGCGTCGAGCCCTGCAGCAGCAGCGATACGAGGACGATGAAGAACGCCACGTTGAAGAACAGTTGGGCATTTTCCAGCCCGGCCATCAGCGGGAACACCGCGAGAATCACCGGTACCGCGCCGCGCAGGCCGATCCAGGAGATGAACAGGCGCTCGCGCAGGTGGAAGCTGCGAAACGGCAGCAGGCTGACGAACACCGCCAGCGGCCGGGCGAAGAGGATCATCCACAGCGACAGCAGCAGCGCCGGGATGGCAATGGGCAGCAGCTCGCTGGGCGTTAGCAGCAGGCCGAGCACCAGGAACATGCCGATCTGGCTGAGCCAGGCCAGGCCATCGAACATGTGCAGGATGCCGTGACGGTTGCGGATCGGGCGGTTTCCCAGCAGCAGGCCGCAGACATAGATCGCCAGGATGCCGCTGCCGCCGATGGCGCCGGACAGGGCGAAGATCATCAGGCCGCCGGCCACCGCCAGCAGCGGATAGAGGCCGTCGGCCACCGACAGACGGTTGATCAGCTGCAGCAGCAGCCAGCCGCCGAGCAGGCCGAGCACGGTGCCGATGCCGAACTGCTGCAGCAGGCTGAGCAGGAAATCCCAGCCAAAGGTGGACTGGCCGGCGAGCAGCATCTCGATCAGTGCGACGGTCAGGAACATCGCCATCGGGTCGTTGCTGCCCGATTCGATTTCCAGGGTCGAGCCGACCCGCTCGTTGAGGCCCTTGCCGTTGAGCAGGTTGAACACCACCGCGGCATCCGTGGAGCCGACGATGGCGCCGATCAGCAGGCCCTGCAGCAGTGGCAGGTCGAACAGCCAGGCGGCGGCCAGGCCGGTCAGGCCCGAGGTGATGGCGACCCCGAGGGTGGCCAGGGAAAAGGCCGGTTTCAGCGCGACGCGGAAGGTGGCGGTGCGGGTGCGCATGCCGCCGTCGAGCAGGATCACCGCCAGCGCCAGGTTGCTGATGACGAAGGCGAGGCGGTAGTCCTCGAAGACGATGCCGCCGACGCCATCGACGCCAGCGAGCATGCCGACGGCAAGGAAGATGACCAGGATGGGTACGCCGAGGCGATTCGACAGCGAACTCATCAGAATGCTTGCAGCCACCAACAAGGCACCGATGAAGAACAGGTGGTTGATGTTGCCGACGTCCAAATGAACACTCCGTTAGAGAAAGCCGCCTCGTGCCCATGCACGGGATATGCCAGCGATTCTAACCTGATGATTTGACGGGCTGTCAAAAAAACGCCCCGCATCGGCGGGGCGTTGTAACAATATCTCCAGTGGGCTAGAACCAGGCGTCCTGCATGCCCAGGCAGGTGTCGTCGCGGGCTTCCAGAAGGGCCAGCTCGTGGGCGCAGGCCGGCACTTCCCAGGTCAGGAAATAGCGCGCCGCCTGCAGCTTGCCGCGGTAGAAGTCGGCATCTGCCGGATTGCCCTCGGCCAACCCGCGCTCGGCACGCAGTGCCTGTTCCAGCCAGCGCCAGCCGATCACTGCGTGGCCGAACACCTTCAGATACAGCGCCGAGTTGGCCAGCGCCAGGTTGACCTTCCCTGCCATCAGGTCGCCCAGGAGCGCCTGGGTCACGCTGGTCAGCCGGGCGACGTGCTGTTCCAGTGGCTGGCGCAAGGCACCGAGCGAGTCGTATTCGGCGGCGCGCTGGCAGCAGTCCTGGATCAGCCCGAGCAGCTGGCGCAGGCCGGCGCCCTTGTTCTGCATCAGCTTGCGGCCGAGCAGGTCCAGCGACTGGATACCGTGAGTGCCTTCATGGATCGGGTTGAGGCGGTTGTCGCGGTAGTACTGCTCCACCGGGTACTCGCGGGTGTAGCCGTGGCCGCCGAGGATCTGGATCGCCAGTTCGTTGGCCTTCAGGCAGAACTCCGATGGCCAGGACTTGACGATGGGGGTGAGCAGGTCGAGCAATTCCGCCGCACTGCGCCGCGCCTCCTCGCTTTCCGCGGTGTGCTCGTCGTCCACCAGCCGCGCCGAGTACAGGCCGAGGTCGAAGGCGCCCTCGACGTAGGCCTTCTGCGTCAGCAGCATGCGCTTGACGTCGGTGTGCTCGATGATCGGCACCTGGGTCGACGCCGGGTCCTTGCCGTCCGGCAGTCGGCCCTGCGGACGCTCGCGGGCGTAGTTCAGCGAGTAGAGGTAGCCGGCGTAGCCGAGCATGATCGCGCCCATGCCGACGCCGATGCGCGCCTCGTTCATCATCTGGAACATGTAGGCCAGGCCCTTGTGCGGCTCGCCCACCAGGTAGCCGACGCAGTTGCCGTTGTCGCCGAAGTTCAACGCGGTGCTGGTGGTGCCGCGCCAGCCCATCTTGTGGAACAGGCCGGCGAGCAGCACGTCGTTGCGCTCGCCCAGCGAGCCGTCGTCGTTGACCAGGAACTTCGGCACGATGAACAGGCTGATGCCCTTCACCCCGGGCGGCGCGTCCGGCAGCTTGGCCAGCACCATGTGCACGATGTTCTCCGACAGCGGGTGGTCGCCGCCGGAGATGAAGATCTTGTTGCCCTTGAGCCGGTAGCTACCGTCGCCGGCCGGTTCGGCGCGGGTGCGGATGTCCGATAGCGAGGAGCCGGCATGCGGCTCGGTAAGCGCCATGGTGCCGAAGAAACGGCCCTCGAGCATAGGCTGCAGGAAGCGCCGCTTCTGCTCCTCGGAACCGAAGGTCTCGATCAGGTGCGAGGCGCCCATGCTCAGCATCGGGTAGGAGCTGGTGGCGATGTTGGCCGACTGGAAGTGGGCGAAGCAGGCACGCGACAGCAGGTTGGGCAGCTGCATGCCGCCGTCGTCGAAACTGCGCTGGGCATTGTGGAAACCCGCCTCGATAAAGGCGTCGACCGCTGGTTTGACTTCCGGGATCAGCACCGCCTCGCCGTTCTGGTAGACCGGCTCGTGCTCGTCGGACTTGCGGTTGTGCGGCGCGAAATATTTCTCGGCGATGCTGCGGGCGGTGCCGATGGCGGCATCGAAGGTTTCGCGGCTGTGATCGGCGAAGCGCTCGCGGCGCGTCAGGGCCTCGGCGTCCAGCACCTCGTAGAGTTCGAAGGCCAGGTTGCGCGGGCAGAGCAGGGTCTCGGTCATGGTCAACCTCCATTTCTATCGGCCCGAGTCTAAGGACGCCCGTTTTCCATTGCCTAGCTCCATCCATTGCACTGATGGAGCGTCAACACGGGCGACCTCCTCCTAGCCGAGCAACTGACGCATCAGCGAGGCGAGTTCGCCCTCGGCCAGCCCGGCCGCTTCCAGGTGCATCAGTGCCGCTTCGCGATGCGTTGCCAGTTGCTGGCGCGCGGCCTGGGGACCGAGCAGCGACACCACCGTGGCCTTGGCCCGATCCTGCTGGCAGTCCTTGCCGGTCTGCTCGGGGCTCAGGCCGTCGGCGATGTCGTCGAGCAGTTGAAAGGCCATGCCCAGCTCGCTGGCGAAACCGCGCAGGTGCGCGGTCAGCGCGCGGTCGGCACCGACCAGCAAGGCCGCCAGCTCCAGTGCGGCGGTGAACAGCGAGCCGGTCTTCAGTTGATTGGTGGCGATTACCGCATCCAGCTGCTGCGCCTGCCCTGTGCCGTGCAGATCGCGGAACTGGCCGCGGACCAGCCCCTGCGCGCCCACCGCCCTGGCCAAGAGTGCGACCGCATCGTTGCGCTGGCGCGGGCTCAGGCTCGGTGCCATGGCCGTGATGCCGTAGGCATGGCTGAGCAGAGCCACCGAGGCGAGCACGGCGACATCCTCGCCGAAGCGCAGGTGGATGGTCGGCTGGCCGCGGCGCAGGCTGGCGTTGTCCATGCAGGGCATGTCGTCGAGAAACAGCGAGGCGGCATGGATCATCTCCAGCGCGCAGGCCGGATCCAGACCGATCGCCGGATCGGCATCCAGATCGCCCAGTGCCAGCAGAAGCAGCAACGGCCTGAGCCGCTTGCCAGGAGCCAGGGTGCCTTCGCGCAGGGCCTGGGTGACGGTGTCCAGCTCCGATTCCGGAAATGGCAGGCGCAGCGCCAGTCGCTCGTCGACCTGTCGGCGCAGACGCAGCAGGTTGTCGCATTGCGGAAGCGGGAGACTGGAGTTCTGCGTTTGCATGGCGTTGCCCTCGCTGCGCCCCAGTCCGAGCACCAGGGTTGCGGATAATGTTGTACAACTATTGGACGGTTTGACAAAAAGTTGTACAAGTCGTGCCGTCGTATAGCACTTTTTTCAGGGCTTCACGTCCAAAGAAGTCTTCCCGGGAGCCGATTTCCATGAGCAAGCAGTCGCTGGTCAGCCGCAAGAACGATCATCTGGACATCGTCCTCGACCCCACCCGCGCCATCGCCGCGACAGGGACCGGTTTCGGCGCCTTCCGCTTTGAGCACTGCGCCCTGCCCGAGTTGCACCTGGACCAGATCGACCTGCAGACGGCGCTGTTCGGACGGCGCCTGCGCGCGCCCCTGCTGATCAGCTCCATGACCGGTGGCGCGGCGCGCTCGGCGGCGATCAATGCGCATCTGGCCGAGGCCGCCCAGCAGCTGGGCATTGCGATGGCCGTGGGTTCGCAGCGGGTGGCGCTGGAAACCGCCGGCGATCAGGGCCTCACCGGCCAGTTGCGCCAGCTGGCGCCGGACATCCTGCTGCTGGCCAACTTCGGCGCCGCCCAGCTGGTTCGGGGCTATGGCGTGGACGAGGCGCGGCGGGCGGTGGAGATGATCGAAGGCGACGCGCTGATCGTGCACCTCAACCCGCTGCAGGAGGCCGTGCAGACCGGTGGCGATCGGGACTGGCGCGGCGTGCTGCAGGCGATCGAGGCGCTGGCCGCGCGCCTGCCGGTGCCGGTGGTGATCAAGGAAGTCGGCGCGGGAATATCCGCGGCGGTGGCCCGGCGACTGGTCGATGCCGGGGTGGCCGCCATCGATGTGGCCGGTGCCGGCGGCACCAGTTGGGCTGCGGTAGAGGCCGCGCGGGCGGCAGACGCCAGCCAGCAGGCCATTGCTGAGGCCTTCGCTGACTGGGGCATACCCACGGCGCAGGCACTGCTGGCGGTGCGCGAGGCCTGCCCGAACACGCCGCTGATCGCTTCCGGCGGTATCCGCGATGGCGTCGAGGCGGCCAAGGCGATCTGCCTGGGCGCCGATCTGGTGGGGCAGGCGGCCGGCGTGTTGCAGGCGGCGATGCGCAGCAGCGAGGCGGTGGTCAGCCATTTCGAAGTGCTGATCGAGCAGCTGCGCATTGCCTGTTTCTGTACCGGCTCGGCCGATCTCGCCGGGCTGCGACAGGCGCGGCTGCTGCAGCTGTCCGCCTGCTGATGCCCGGCCCGGCGCTCCGATGACACATTTTGCGGCAATTGCGCCGCCCTTCCTCAGCCATCTGCGGGCGTTCGAGGCGATCGCCTGGCAGCTGCAGCAACATGGCCACCGTGTGACCTTTATCCAGCAGGCCGACGTCGGCGCGCTGCTGGACCTGCCCGCGGCGGGCTTCGCCGCCATCGGTACCGACACCCATCCGCCGGGCTCGCTGGCCGCGGTGGTGCGGCGTGCCGCCAGTCCCGGACCGTTCGGCATTCGCCGGGTGATCGCCGACATGGCGGCGAGCACCGAGCTGTTCTGCCGCGAGGCGCCTGCCGTGTTGCGGGCGCTGGAAGTGGAGGCGGTGCTGGCCGACCAGATGGAGCCGGCCGGTGCCCTGCTGGCCGAGCACCTCGGGCTGCCATTCGTTTCCATCGCCTGCGCCCTGCCGTTCAACCGCGAGCCGCTGGTGCCGCTGCCGGTGATGCCCTGGCGCTACCGGGCCACGGACTGGGGCGAGCAGCTCAACCGGCACAGCAGCGGCGTCTACGATCGGCTGATGCGGCCGCACGGCAAAGTGATCGAGCGCTATTGCCGGGCGTTCGGCCTGGCCAGGCGCACGAGCCTGAGCGACTGTCTGTCGCCGCTGCTGCAGATCAGCCAGACGGTGAACGGCTTCGACTTTCCGCGGCAGGCCCTGCCGCCACACTTCCATGCGCTCGGCCCGCTGCGCCAGCCGCTGCCGATGGCGTCCGGCCTGGACTGGCCGCTGGACCGCGCACGGCCTTTCGTCTTCGCCTCGCTGGGCACGCTGCAGGGCCACCGCTACGGGCTGTTGCGCAATATCGCCCGCGCCTGTCGGCGGCTCGATGTGCAGCTGTTGATCGCCCATTGCGGTGGGCTGGATGCCGCAGCGGCCGCCAGGCTCCGGCAGGAAGGCGCATGCTGGGTCACCGACTTCGCGCCGCAGCGGGCCGTGCTGGCGCAGGCGTCGGCCGTGGTGACTCATGCCGGGCTGAACACCGTGCTCGATGCCTTGGAGGCGGGTGTGCCGATGCTGGCGCTGCCGATCGCCTTCGACCAGCCCGGTGTCGCCGCGCGTATCGAGCACGCCGGCGTCGGGCTGCGCCTGCTTCCGGCGCTGGCCAGCCCGGCGCGTATCGCCCATGCGCTGCGGCGGCTGCTCGACGAAGCGACCTTCCGCCAGCGTGCCGCGGCGCTCGGTGAAGAGGTTCGCCAGGCCGGTGGTGCGGCCCGCGCCGCCGAGCTGATCGAAAGCGCGCTCGGCTGCGTTCGGCCTCGGTCGGAGGTGGCCGATGACGCCTGATGCAGACCTGATCCTGGTCGGCGGTGGCCTGGCCAACGGGTTGCTGGCCCTGCGCTTGCGCCAGCAGCGGCCGGAGCTGCGTGTGCTGCTCCTGGAGCAGGGCGAAACCCTCGGCGGCAACCACACCTGGTCGTTCCACCAGCACGACCTGACCCCGGCGCAGCAGGCCTGGCTGGCGCCGTTGGTGGAGCAGTGCTGGCCGGGTTACGAGGTGATCTTTCCCGCCCTGCGACGGCAGCTCGGCAGCGGCTACGCGAGCATTTTCTCGGCGCGCTTTCATCAGCACCTGATGGCTGAGCTCGGCGGGCAGATTCGCCTGGGCGTGGAGGTGTCCGCGATCGAGCCGCAACGCGTTCAGCTGGTCGGCGGGCAGAGCCTGGAGGCCGGGGCGGTGATCGACGGGCGCGGCGTGCGGCGCAGCGCTCAGCTGGCGCTGGGCTTCCAGAAGTTTCTCGGCCAGGAGCTGCGTCTGCAGCAGCCCCATGGCCTGCAGGTGCCGATCATCATGGACGCCAGCGTCGCCCAGAAAGACGGCTATCGCTTCGTCTACGTGCTGCCGCTCAGCGTCGACAGCCTGCTGATCGAAGACACCTACTACGCCGACGGCGACGCGGTGGCGCCGGAGGCACTGCGCGCCAATATCCAGCGCTACGCCGAGGACCGCGGCTGGGCGATCCGCGAGGTGCTGCGCGAGGAGCAGGGCGTGCTGCCCATCGTGCTGTCCGGCGATATCGCGGCGTTCTGGGGCGAGGCGCGTGGCGTGCCGCAGAGCGGGCTGTCGGCCGCGCTGTTCCACCCCACCACGGGCTATTCGCTGCCCGATGCGGTGCGCCTGGCTGACCACCTGGTTGCCCTCGATCGCTGGGATGCAGGCAGTCTGTTCGCCGCGATTCGCGACTATTCCACCTTGCAGTGGCGCCGGCGCGGCTTCTTCCGCCTGCTCAATCGCATGCTGTTCATGGCCGGCCCGGCGGATCGCCGCTGGGCGGTGATGCAGCGTTTCTACCGGCTGCGCGAACCGCTGATCCAGCGCTTCTACGCGGCCGAGCTGACTGCCTGGGACCGCTTGCGCATCGTCTCGGGCAAACCTCCCGTGCCGGTGGGCGAGGCGCTGCGGGCGCTGGCCGCCAGCAATCTGCACAAGGACAGACGATGAACCAGGCAACAGGCGGTGTGAGGCGGGCGGTGGTGATCGGTGCCGGTTTCGGCGGGCTGGCGTTGGCGATCCGCCTGCAGCGCGCCGGCGTCCAGACGACGCTGCTGGAGAAGCGCGACAAGCCGGGCGGCCGCGCCTACGTCTACCACGACCAGGGTTTCACCTTCGACGCCGGGCCGACGGTGATCACCGATCCGCCGGCGTTGGAAGAACTCTTCAGCGGCGCCGGCAAGCGCATGGCCGACTATGTCGAGCTGCTGCCGGTCAGCCCCTTCTACCGGCTGTGCTGGGAGGACGGCTACAGCTTCGACTACGTCAACGACCAGGCCCAGCTGGACCGGCAGATCCACGCGCTCAACCCTCGCGACGTGGCCGGCTATCAGCGCTTTCTCGCCTATTCGCGGGCGGTGTATGAGGAGGGCTACGTCAAGCTCGGCACCGTGCCCTTCCTGTCGTTTCGCAGCATGATCGGCGTCGCGCCGCAGCTGGCCAAGCTGCAGGCCTGGCGCAACGTGTACAGCATGGTGGCCAAATTCGTGGAGAACGACCGGCTGCGCCAGGCGCTGTCCTTTCACTCGCTGCTGGTGGGCGGCAATCCGTTCGAGACCTCGTCCATCTACGCGCTGATCCATGCCCTGGAGCGCCAGGGCGGTGTCTGGTTTCCCCGCGGCGGCACCGGGGCGCTGGTGCAGGGGATGGTCCGGCTGTTCGAAGATCTGGGCGGCAGGCTGGAGCTGAACGCCGAGGTCGCGCGGATCGAGCTGGAGGCCGGACGCGCGAAGGCCGTGATCACCGGTGACGGTCGCCGCTTCGACTCCGATGCGGTGGCGTCCAATGCGGATGTGGTCAACACCTACAAGCAGCTGCTCGGGCATGAGGAGCGTGGTCGCGACGAGGCCAAACGGCTCTCCGGCAAGCGTTTTTCGATGTCCCTGTTCGTCATCCATTTCGGTCTCAAGCGCCGTCATGAGCACCTGCAGCATCACACGGTGTGCTTCGGCCCGCGTTATCGCGAGCTGATCGACGAGATCTTCAAGCGCGAGACGCTGGCCGACGACTTTTCCCTCTACCTGCACGCGCCCTGCGTCACCGATCCTTCGCTGGCGCCGGAAGGCTGCGCCAGCCATTACGTGCTGGCGCCGGTGCCGCACCTGGGCACGGCGGATATCGACTGGGCGGAGGAGGGGCCGAAGTACCGCGACCGCATCTTCGAGTACCTGGAGCGGCACTACATGCCGGGGCTGCGTGGCGATCTGGTGACCCACCGGATCTTCACGCCGCAGGATTTTCGCGACGAGCTCAACGCCCATCTGGGCTCGGCGTTTTCGCTGGAGCCGATCCTCACCCAGAGCGCCTGGTTCCGCCCGCACAACCGCGACGACGTGATTCCCAACCTCTATATCGTCGGCGCCGGCACTCACCCGGGTGCCGGCGTGCCGGGCGTCGTCGGTTCGGCCAAGGCCACCGCCGGGCTGATGCTGGAGGACTTCATGCTGAAGGGGCAGGCCGGATGAACGATCAGGTCATCGATCACTCCACTCAGGCGATCAATGTCGGCTCCAAGAGCTTCGCCGCGGCGGCAAAGCTGTTCGACGAGCGCACCCGCCAGAGCGCGGTGATGCTCTACGCCTGGTGCCGTCATTGCGACGATGTGATCGACGGCCAGACGCTGGGGCATGGCCAGGTCGAGGGCGATCGCAACAGCGGTAAGGCGCGGCTGGCCGAGCTGGTCGATCTCACCGAGCGCGCCTATGCCGGCGAGCCGATGGCCGATCCGGCGTTCGCCGCCTTCCAGCAGGTGATCCAGCGGCACCGGATTCCCAAGGCCCATCCGCTGGAGCATCTGGCGGGTTTTCGCATGGATGTGCAGGGCTACCGCTACCAGACCCTCGACGACACCTTGCTGTACTGCTACCGCGTTGCCGGCGTGGTGGGCCTGATGATGGCGCGGGTGATGGGCGCCGAAGCGGAGCCGACGCTGGATCGCGCCTGTGATCTGGGCTTGGCCTTTCAGCTGACCAACATTGCCCGCGATATCGTCGAGGATGCGCAGATCGGGCGCGTCTACCTGCCGGCCGAGTGGCTGGCGGAGGTGGGTATTCCGGAGGACGAGGTCGCGCTGCCTGAGCATCGTGCCGCGTTGGCGACGCTGGCGGCGCGACTGGTGGATCTGGCCGAGCCCTACTATCGCTCTGCGTCTCAGGGCCTGCGCGACCTGCCGCTACGCTCGGCCTGGTCGATTGCCACGGCTCATGGCGTTTACCGGCAGATCGGCGTCGAGGTGAAAGCGCGCGGCGCGGCGGCCTGGGATGCGCGGGTGTCGACCAGCAAAGGGCAGAAGCTGCAGTTCCTGCTGGGGGGCGGCGTGCTGGCGCTGGCCTCGCGGCGGATGCAGGTCAGGCCGCGTCCTGACGATCTCTGGACACGTCCTCGCTAGATGCACCCTGGTGCTTGCGCAGCGGCCCGTCGTGCAGCTCGCGCAGCTGGCGCTTGAGCACCGGCAGCGGCGGCGCGTAGAGAAAGCCGAAGGATACGCAGCGCTCCTTGCCTTCGACCGCATGGTGCAGACGGTGCGCCTGATACAGCCGCTTGAGATAGCCGTTGCGCGGCACGTAGCGCAGCGGCCAGCGGTGATGGACCAGCCCGTCATGAGCGACGAAATAGAGAAAACCGTAGGCCGTCATCCCGGCGCCGATCCATTCCAGCGGGTGATAACCGGCCGTGCCCAGGGCGATCAGCAGGATCGCCACGCCAGCGAACACCACCGCATAGAGGTCGTTCTTCTCGAACCAGCCGTTGCGCGGCTCGTGGTGCGACTTGTGCCAGCCCCAGCCCCAGCCGTGCATCACGTACTTGTGCGCCCACCAGGCGAAGACTTCCATGCCGGCCAGGGTGGCCAGGAAGACGAGCGTATTGGTCAGTGGACTCATGACGGGATTCCGTGTGACGTGCGGTCGATTCTACGCCCCGTCGCGGCGGCTCAGGGCTCGCCGCGACGGAATGCGTAATGACTCAGGCCCGCCAGCCGGCCGCAAGTTCACGGGTCAGCTGGCCGGCCGGGATCTCCCGGCAGCCGCTGACATTTTGCCCGGCCCACAGCGGCGTGCAGTGATCCAGGCCCTGCTTCTCGGTCTGGGCGCGCAGCGCACCGATGGCGTTGCCGGCCAGCGGAAAGGGCGGAACCCCTTCGGGCAGCGGACCCAGTTCGCGCATGATGCGGTTGACGATGCCGCGTGCCGGACGCCCGCTGAACAGGGTGGTCAGCGCGGTATGCACTGCCTGCGGGCTCTTCAGCGCGGCGCGATGCAGCGCATTGGTGCGGCTCTCCGGGCACAGCAGGTAGGCGGTGCCCAGTTGCACACCAGCGGCGCCCAGGGCCTGCGCTGCCGTCACGCCCCCGGCATCGGCGATGCCGCCGGCGGCGACTACCGGCACGTTCAGCGCGGCGACCAGTTGCGGCAGCAGGGCGAAGGTGCCGAGCTGGGTGGTCAGGTCCTCGCTGAGGAAGATGCCGCGGTGGCCGCCGGCCTCCAGACCTTGGGCGATCACCAGGTCGACGCCGTGCTGCTGCAACCAGAGGCCTTCGGCGACCGTTGTCGCGCTGGAGGCGATCTTCGCCCCGGTGGCGCGGGCGCGCTGCAACAGGTCGGGGCTAGGCAGGCCGAAGTGGAAGCTGACCAGTGCGGGCCTGTGCCGCTCCAGCACCGCGGCCATTGCCACGTCGAACGGCTGGCGGGTGGCGCCGGCCGGAATGTTGGCTGGGTCGACGTCGAATTCGGCGAACAACGGTGTGAGCATCCGGTGCCAGGCGTCGAAGGCCGTCGGGTCGGCGGCTGGCGTCTGGTGACAGAAGAAATTGACGTTGTAGGGTCGGTCGGTCAGCGCCTCGATGGCGGTCAGCTCGGCGTCCAGCGCTGCCGCATCGAGCATGCCGGCCGGGATCGAACCCAGCCCGCCGGCCTCGCACACCGCCGCGGCCAGCAGGTGATTCTGCGCACCGGCCATGGGTGCCTGGATGATCGGGTGCTCGATGCCGAAGAGATCGCGCAGGTCCATGGGGCAGCTCCGTTCAGTCGTCGTGGGGCGCCACTGTAGCCCGTGTCGGTGATCGGGGAAAACGACGCCGGTCATGCCGGGCCTGCGCTGGGCAGGGCCGACAGGTAAACTGCGCCGCTCTCCAGGAGGATCAGATGAACTACCGCCACGCCTTCCATGCCGGCAACCACGCCGATGTGCTCAAACACCTGGTGTTGAGCCGGATCTTCGCCCTGCTGTCGCGCAAGGAGGCCCCGTTCGCCTACCTCGACAGCCACGCCGGCGTCGGCCTCTACGACCTGGCCGGCGACCAGGCCAGCCGTACCGGCGAGTGGCTGCAGGGCATCGCCCGCATCTGGCAGGCCGAAACCCGCCCGGCGCTGCTAGACGACTACCTCGGCGTGATCCGCTCGCTCAACCCGGACGGCGCGCTGCGCTACTACCCGGGCTCGCCGGAACTGGCGCGGCAGCTGACCCGCGAGCAGGATCGGCTGCAGCTCAACGAGAAGCATCCCGAGGATGGCGCCCTGCTCAAGGACAACATGTCCGGCGACCGCCGCGTGGCGGTGCACCGGGGCGAGGGCTGGCATGTGCCGCGGGCGCTGATGCCGACCCGCGAGAAGCGCGTGGTGCTGCTGATCGACCCGCCATTCGAACAGGCCGACGAACTGAGCCGATGCGTCACGGCGCTCAAGGAAGCGCTCGGCCGCATGCGCCAGACCATCGGCGTGATCTGGTACCCGATCAAGGACGAGCGCCAGCTCAAGCGCTTTTATCAGGATCTCGCCCGCAGCGGCGCCCCGAAACTGCTGCGCGCCGAACTGTTCGTCCACCCCGCCGACGACGCCAGCCGCCTGGCCGGCTCGGGCCTGGCCGTCGTCAACCCGCCGTGGGGGCTGGAGGATGAACTGCGAGAGCTGTTGCCCTGGTTGGCCGAGCAGTTGGCGCAGAGCCAGGGTGGCTGGCGGCTGGACTGGCTGATCGAAGAGGCCTGAAGAGGGCCTTCGCCCGAGTAGGCATTGGCCGGCTCGGTGGGCGTCAGCCGGCCAAAACCGGCTCGCCACTAGAACAGCCTGAGCGGCTCTTCCTGCAACGCCGACATCTGCTCGCGCAGGATCAGCACCTGGTCGCCCCAGTAGCGCTCGCTGCCGAACCAGGGAAAGCTCATGGGGAAGGCCGGGTCGTCCCAGCGTCGTGCCAGCCAGGCGCTGTAGTGCATCAGCCGCAGCGCGCGCAGGGCCTCGATCAGCGGCAGCTCGCGCGGGGCGAAATCGTGGAATTCGTTGTAGCCGTCCACCAGTTCGGCTAGCTGCCCGAGCCGCTCGTGTCGCTCGCCGGCGAGCATCATCCACAGATCCTGTACTGCCGGGCCCATGCGGCAGTCATCCAGGTCGACCAGATAGAAGGCGTCGTCGCGGGCGAGGATATTGCCCGGGTGACAATCGCCATGCAGGCGGATCGGGGTGAAGTTGGTGCTGGCGAAGACATCCTCGACCCGCTTGAGCAGGTCCCGCGCCACCGACTCGTACGCCGGCAGCAGGCTCCGCGGTACGAAGTCGCCTTCCAGCAACGTGCTCAGCGAATCATGGCCGAAGTTCTGCACGCCCAGCGTTTCGCGATGCTCGAACGAGCGGTTGGCGCCTACCGCATGCATGCGGCCCAGCAGCTGGCCTAGGCGATAGAGTTGGTCGAGATTGCCGGGCTCCGGTGCGCGGCCGCCGCGGCGCGGGAAGAGGGCGAAGCGAAAGCCTGCGTGCTCGAACAGCGTGCTGCCGTCGCGCCCGAGGGGTGCCACCACCGGCACCTCGTGCTCGGCCAGTTCCAGACTGAACTGGTGCTCCTCGAGGATCGCCGCGTCGCTCCAGCGGCCCGGGCGATAGAACTTGGCGATCAGCGGCGTTTCGTCTTCGATGCCCACCTGATAGACGCGGTTCTCGTAGCTGTTGAGCGCAAGCACGCGGGCATCGCTGAGGTAGCCGATGCTTTCCACGGCGTCGAGGACCAGGTCCGGCGTGAGTGTGTCGAAGGGATGGGACATGACCGGCTCCGCTGACTAGGTCGTCCAGTGTACGCCCTCCATCGGTCGGCGGCTTCATTCGCCTGGTTTCGGGGTGCGCGCCAGGCAATAGACATCGACCCGTTCGGCGCCGGCGCGCTTGAGCAGGCGCGCAAGGGCTTCGGCGGTCGCGCCGGTGGTCAGCACATCGTCGACCAGCGCCAGATGCCGGCCCTTGACGTCGGCAGCGGTTGAGATGGCGAAGGCCTGACGCAGGTTGCGGCGGCGGGTGGCGGCGTCCAGCTGCTGCTGAGCCGGGGTGTCGAGCACACGATCGAGCACGCGGGCGTCGGTGGCGATGCCCAGTGGGCGGCTCAGCCAGTCGGCGAGCATCTGCGCCTGGTTGAAACCGCGCTGGCGCAAGCGACGACGGGCCAATGGCACCGGCAGCAGCAGGTCCGGCCGCGGCAGCCCATCGGCGAAGGCGTGCTCCAGATGATGTGCCAGGCGTTCGCCGAGCAGCCGGCCATAGGGCCAGCGCGCCTGGTGCTTGAAGCGGGTGATCAGCGCATCCACCGGGAAGGCGAAGCGCCAGGGCACTTCGACGTGATCGTAGCTGGGCGGTCGCTTCAGGCATTCGCCACAGACCAGCCCGCGGCTGGGCAGCGGGACCGCGCAGACCGTGCACCGACCGTCGAGCCACGGCAGATCTGCCTCGCAGGAGCTGCACAGTGGCTGACCCTCGCAGCGCTCGTCGCAGAGCAGGCAGCGTTGTTCAATAATTGACCAGTTGTAAACCATGATTCCGTTCCTGGTTGACAGCGTATCGGGCTTGGCTAACCATTCCGCATCCGTGTCAGGCCGCCGCGCCGCTATTAATTACAAGGAATGCCCATGAGCGCCACCTCCGCTTCCGTTACCCGCCACGACTGGTCTCTCGCCGAGGTCAAGGCGCTCTTCGAGCAACCCTTCAACGACCTGCTGTTCCAGGCGCAGACCGTGCATCGCCAGCACTTCGACCCCAATCGTGTTCAGGTTTCCACGCTGCTCTCGATCAAGACCGGTGCCTGCCCGGAAGACTGCAAGTACTGCCCGCAGTCCGGTCACTACAACACCGGTCTCGATAAAGAGAAACTGATGGAAGTGCAGAAGGTGCTGGAGGCCGCAGCCGAGGCCAAGGCCATCGGCTCCACCCGCTTCTGCATGGGCGCGGCCTGGAAGCATCCGTCAGCCAAGGACATGCCCTACGTGCTGAAGATGGTCGAGGGCGTCAAGGCCATGGGCCTGGAAACCTGCATGACCCTCGGCAAGCTGGATCAGGAGCAGACCCGCGCCCTGGCCGCTGCGGGCCTGGACTACTACAACCACAACCTGGATACCTCGCCGGAGTTCTACGGCAACATCATCACCACCCGCACCTACGCCGAGCGTCTGGAGACGCTGAGCTACGTGCGCGAGGCGGGGATGAAGATCTGCTCGGGCGGCATCCTCGGCATGGGTGAGTCGCTGGACGATCGCGCCGGCCTGCTGATCCAGCTGGCGAACCTGCCGGAGCACCCGGAGTCGGTGCCGATCAACATGCTGGTCAAGGTCAAGGGCACGCCGCTGGCCGAGGAACAGGACGTCGATCCGTTCGACTTCATCCGCATGCTCGCCGTGGCGCGGATCATGATGCCGAAATCCCATGTGCGTCTGTCGGCCGGGCGTGAACAGATGAACGAGCAGATGCAGGCCCTGGCGTTCTTCGCTGGCGCCAATTCGATCTTCTACGGCGAGAAGCTGCTGACCACCGCCAACCCGCAGGCGGACAAGGACATGCAGCTGTTCGCGCGTCTGGGCATCAAGCCGGAAGAACGTCAGGAGCACGCCGACGAGGTGCACCAGGCAGCCATCGAGCAGGCGCTGATCGAGCAGCGCGACAGCAAGCTGTTCTACAACGCCGCGGTCTGATCTTCTCGCCGGGGGGATGAGCGTCGCGTTCGTCCTCCCGGTGCCTGCTCTGGTTTCTTCGCAGTGACGGCCCGCTTGCGGTTGTTCACCGTCTCCGGTTCCTGCCATGACATTCGATCTCGCTTCCCGCCTCGCTGCCCGTCGTGCCGAGCACCTCTACCGCCGGCGTCCGCTGCTGCAGAGTCCGCAAGGGCCTGAGGTGACGGTCGACGGTGAACGCCTGCTGGCGTTCAGCTCCAACGACTACCTGGGCCTGGCCAACCATCCCGAGGTGATCGCGGCGCTGCAGCAGGGCGCCGCGACCTGGGGCGTGGGCGGCGGTGCCTCGCATCTGGTGATCGGTCACAGCACGCCGCATCACCAGTTGGAGGAGGCGCTCGCCGAGTTCACAGGCCGGCCGCGTGCGCTGCTGTTCTCCACCGGCTACATGGCCAACCTGGCCGCGGTAACCGCGCTGGTCGGGCAGGGCGACACGGTGCTGGAGGATCGGCTCAACCACGCCTCGCTGCTCGATGCCGGTCTGCTCTCCGGCGCGCGTTTCTCGCGCTACCTGCACAACGACGCCGAGAGCCTCGGCAAGCGCCTGGAGAAGGCCAGCGGCAATACCCTGGTGGTGACCGATGGCGTATTCAGCATGGACGGCGATCTCGCCGGCCTGCCGGCGATCTGCGCCACGGCCAAGCAGCGTGGCGCCTGGGTGATGGTCGACGATGCCCATGGCTTCGGTCCGCTGGGCGCGACGGGCGGCGGCATCGTCGAGCACTTCGGTCTGAGCATGGACGACGTCCCGGTGCTGGTCGGCACCCTCGGCAAGGCGTTCGGCACCGCGGGTGCCTTTGTCGCCGGCAGCGAGGCGCTGATCGAAACGCTGATCCAGTTCGCCCGGCCCTACATCTACACCACCAGCCAGCCGCCGGCGGTGGCCTGTGCCACACTGAAAAGCCTGGAGCTGCTGCGCAGCGAAGGCTGGCGCCGAGAGCATCTGAACCGACTGGTCGCGCGCTTTCGCGCCGGCGCGGCGCAGATCGGCCTGACGCTGATGGCCAGCCCGACGCCGATCCAGCCGGTGCTGGTGGGCAGCAGTGCGCGGGCGCTGAGGTTGTCGGCCTTGCTGCGCGAGTGCGGCATCCTGGTCGGCGCCATACGTCCGCCGACCGTTCCGGCCGGTAGCGCGCGATTGCGGATCACCCTCACCGCGAGCCACAGCGATGCGCAGCTCGAGCGCCTGCTGGAGGCGCTGGCCGAGTGCTGGGCCCTGTTGCCCGAGGAGTGCGACGATGCGTGATCGACTGATTCTGCTACCCGGCTGGGCGTTCGGCCCGGCGGCGCTGGAGCCCCTGGCCGAACTGCTGCGCGAGCGTGAACCGCGGTTGCAGGTCGAGATCGCGTTGCTGCCAACGCAACCGCAATCCGGCGCCTGGCTTGACGAACTGGATGCGCGAGTGCCGCCTGACAGCTGGTTGGCCGGCTGGTCGCTGGGCGGCATGCTGGCCACGCAACTGGCCGCGCGTCGCGGCGACAGCTGCCCCGGCCTGATCACCATCTGCAGCAACCCCTGCTTTCGCAGTCGCGACGACTGGCCGACGGCCATGCAAGCGGAAGTGTTCGATGCCTTCGAGGAAGCCTTCCGCCTCGGCCCGGACGACACGCTCAAGCGCTTCAGTTTGCTCTGCAGTCGCGGCGCCTACGATCCACGCACCCTTGCCCGGCAATTGCAGGTGAGCCTGCTGGATCAGCCGCAGGCGGTGTCGGCCGCGGGTCTGCGCCTGCTCGCCGAACTGGACGGGCGCGCGGCGCTGCAGCGCTATGTCGGGCCGCAGCTGCACCTGTTCGCCGGCAGTGATGCGCTGGTACCGGCGGCCGCGGCCGACGCCTTGCTGGCCTGCCTGCCGGATGTGGAGGTCGATGTGCTGGCCAATGCCAGCCATGGTTTGCCGCTGGAACGCGCGGAAGACGTGGCGACGGCCATGCTGGCCTTCATGGGTGAGGGCGAGGATGACTGACAGCACCACCCTGTTGCCGGACAAGCGCCAGGTCGCCGCGTCCTTTTCTCGCGCGGCGGCCAGCTACGACAGCGTCGCGGCCCTGCAGCGGCAGGTCGGCAACCAGCTGCTGGCGCGGCTGCCCGCCGATCTGCAGGTCGCCAGCTGGCTCGATCTGGGTAGCGGCACCGGCTATTTCTCCCGCGTGCTGGGAAGCCGCTTCGTGCACGCCGAGGGTGTCGCACTGGATATCGCCGAAGGAATGCTGCGCCATGCCCGGCCGCAGGGAGGCGCGCGGTATTTCGTGGCTGGCGACGCCGAACGCCTGCCGCTGCGCGATGCTGGCCTGGACCTGATCTTTTCCAGCCTGGCCCTGCAGTGGTGCGAAGATTTCGCCAGCGTGCTCGGCGAGGCGCGACGGGTGCTTCGCCGGGGCGGCACCTTTGCCTTCAGCAGCCTCTGTGTAGGCACCCTGCAGGAGCTGCGTGACAGCTGGCAGGCGGTGGACGGTTTCACCCACGTCAACCGTTTTCGCACCCTGGACACCTACCAGCGACTCTGCCGGGACAGCGGTTTGCAACTGTTCGGCCTCGAGGTTCGCCCCGAGGTGCTGCATTTTGCCGATCTGCGTCAGCTGACCCACGAACTCAAGGCGCTGGGCGCGCACAACCTCAATCCCGGTCGTCCGGGCGGCCTCACCGGCCGTGCACGCATCCGCGCGTTGGTCAGTGCCTACGAGCGCTACCGCCAGGCCGAGGGGCTGCCAGCCACCTATCAGGTCGTCTATGGCCTGCTGCGCAAGGAATCGTGAAATGAGTCTGGCCTTCTTCGTCGCCGGTACCGATACCGATGTCGGCAAGACCACCATCGCCGCCGGCCTGCTGCATGCCGCCCGCGCGCAGGGGATGTCCACCGCGGCGATCAAGCCGGTCGCCTCCGGCTGTGAACTGACCGACGCCGGCCTGCGCAACAGCGACGCATTGGCGCTGCAAGCCGAGTGCAGTCCAGCGCTGGATTACGCCACGGTCAACCCGTTCGCCTTCGCGCCGGCGATCGCGCCGCATATCGCCGCTCGCGAAGCCGGTGTCGAGCTGAGCGCCGAGCGTCTGGTTCAAGTGATACGGCCGGTTTTGGCGCGGCAGGCCGATTTCACCCTGGTGGAAGGTGCAGGCGGCTGGCGCGTGCCGCTCAACGCGCAGGAAAGTCTTTCGGCGGTCGTGCAGGCGCTGGGCTTGCCGGTGATCCTGGTCGTCGGCGTGCGGCTGGGGTGCATCAATCACGCGGTGCTCAGTGCCGAGGCGATTGCCCGGGATGGGCTGGCACTGGCCGGCTGGGTGGCCAACATCGTCGACCCGGCAACCTCGCGTCTGGAGGAGAATCTGGCGACGCTGGCCGAGCTGCTGCCAGCGCCCTGTCTCGGCCGTGTGCCGCGTCTGGACCAGCCAGATGCGCAGCAGGTCGCCCGCCATCTGTCGCTCGGCGCCCTGCAACTGCCGAGCGGTCGAGGTTCCACGAACTAGCGCCTTGCCGGCGCAACCGGCATCTGCTTGAATGCCGGCAACCTGATAGCGCGTGGAGCGAACCATGCAGATCACCAACAGCCTCATGGGCGCCGGGCTGAGCGCCTTCCAGGACGGTCAGCAGCGCGTCGAGCAGGCCGCATCCAGCATCGCCTCCGCCAGTGCGCCCGCGCTGGGCAATTCCCAGGCGGTCGCCGAACTCACCGAAGAGCTGATCCAGCTGAAAGTCGGCGAGCACACTGCCAAGCTCGGCGCCCGCATGATCCAGAGCGCCGACGAAGTGCTCGGTACGCTGATCGACACTCAGGCCTGATCGAGCTTCCCGCTTCCCTTCCCTTACCGCGAGCGCGCCGCTCTGCCAGGCGCCTGTTCGGCTGTTTCCACGCTCGTTGTCTGGCTCGCCATCGCTTACGCCACCCCGACAAGTGATTGCAACAATGCATTTCCAGTAGACCCATCTGCCTTGTCTGGCATCGAGGCGGGTGCGACTGTGCCCGTAATCTGGCCGATTCAGCCGATCGACGGCGACCCTTCCCCTGCTTGACATCGCTCAGGTCGAAACGTATGTTTCAAACGCCTGTTTGACCCATCGGGCGTATCGTCCGACGGTCGGAATCGAATTCGAATGGCCGGACTTGCCGGTCAGCTGCAACAAGAACTCACCGCTGAGGTTTACGCTATGCCCGATTACAAGGCCCCCTTGCGCGATATCCGCTTCGTACGTGACGAGCTGCTCGGCTACGAGGCGCACTATCAGAGCCTCCCGGGATGTGAAGACGCCACCCCGGACATGGTCAATGCCATTCTCGATGAAGGCGCGAAGTTCTGTGAGCAGGTGCTGGCACCGCTGAACCGCGTCGGTGATACCGAGGGCTGTACCTGGAGCGAGTCCGGCGTGAAGACGCCGACCGGCTTCAAGGAGGCCTATCAGCAGTTCGTCGAAGGCGGCTGGCCGAGCCTGGCCCACGACGTCGAGCACGGCGGCCAGGGCCTGCCGGAGTCTCTCGGCATGGCCATGAGTGAAATGATCGGTGAAGCCAACTGGTCCTGGGGCATGTACCCCGGCCTGTCCCACGGCGCCATGAACACCCTGCATGCCCACGGCACTCCCGAGCAGCAGCAGACCTACCTGACCAAGCTGGTTTCCGGCCAGTGGACCGGCACCATGTGCCTGACCGAGCCGCACTGTGGTACCGACCTGGGCATGCTGCGCACCAAGGCCGAACCGCAGGCCGACGGTAGCTACAAGGTCACCGGCACCAAGATCTTCATCTCCGCTGGCGAGCACGACATGGCCGAGAACATCGTCCACATCGTACTGGCCCGCCTGCCCGACGCCCCTGCCGGTACCAAGGGGATCTCCCTGTTCATCGTGCCGAAGTTCCTGCCGAACGCCGAAGGCGAGGCGGGCGAGCGCAACGGCGTGTCCTGCGGCTCCATCGAGCACAAGATGGGTATCCACGGCAACGCCACCTGCGTGATGAACTTCGACGGCGCCACTGGCTTCCTGATCGGCCCGCCGAACAAGGGGCTGAACTGCATGTTCACCTTCATGAACACCGCGCGCCTGGGTACCGCGCTGCAGGGCCTGGCCCACGCCGAAGTGGCCTTCCAGGGCGGCATTAAGTACGCCCGTGAGCGTCTGCAGATGCGTTCGCTGACCGGCCCCAAGGCTCCGGAAAAGGCCGCCGACCCGATCATCGTGCATCCGGACGTGCGCCGCATGCTGCTGACCATGAAGGCCTTCGCCGAAGGCAACCGCGCCATGCTCTACTTCGCCGCCAAGCAGGTCGACGTGATGCAGCGCAGCCAGGACGAGGAGCAGCGCAAGGCGGCTGACGCCATGCTGGCCTTCCTCACCCCGATCGCCAAGGCGTTCATGACCGAAGTCGGCTTCGAAGCGGCCAACCACGGCGTGCAGATCTACGGTGGCCACGGCTTCATCGCCGAGTGGGGCATGGAGCAGAACGTGCGCGACAGCCGCATCTCCTGTCTGTACGAAGGCACCACCGGCATCCAGGCGCTCGACCTGCTCGGCCGCAAGGTGCTGATGACTCAGGGCGAGGCGCTCAAGGGCTTCACCAAGATCGTGCACAAGTTCTGCCAGGCCAACGAAGGCAACGATACCGTCAAGGAATTCGTCGAGCCGCTGGCCAAGCTGAACAAGGAATGGGGCGAGCTGACCATGAAGGTCGGTATGGCCGCCATGAAGAACCGCGAAGAAGTCGGTGCCGCATCGGTCGACTATCTGATGTACTCCGGCTATGCATGCCTGGCCTACTTCTGGGCCGACATGGCGCGCGTAGCAGCTGAGAAGCTGGCGGCCGGCACCGAGGAAGAGGGCTTCTACAAGGCCAAGCTGCAGACTGCCCGCTTCTACTTCGCACGCATCCTGCCGCGTACCCGTACCCATGTGGACGCCATGCTGTCCGGCGCCGACAACCTGATGGAGATGGCCGAGGAAGATTTCGCGCTCGGCTACTGATCGGTTGCTGCTGAAGAAGGCCGCTGCATCTGCAGCGGCTTTTTTTTGCGCCGATTTCGGCCGGTCTGCAAGACAACTGTGATTTTCGACCTTTTGGCTGCACATCCGTAACCGTTAAGGCAAAATGCCAGCTTTTCTCGCTGCGCCGGTATTCTCGTGTCGCGCCCCTATTCGCCTCGCTTCAGCCACTTCCTTGCACCGCTGGCATTGCTGCTTGGCGGCGAGGCGATCGCACGCCAGGTCGTGCTGAACGAGTTCTTCACTTCGCTGTACAACGTGCTGCCGACGGTACTGTTGCTGCTCGGTGGGGCGCTGTGCGCGATGTACGGCCGCATTCGCGAGCTATTCCTGCTGCTGTGCGTCTATATCGTCTATTTCCTGCTCGACACTCACGCCGACTATTACCGGGCCCATGGCAGATTGCTGGACGACGCGGCACTGACGTTCCATCTGTGCAGTCTGTTGCTACCGCTTTTATATGGCTTGTATGGCCTGTGGCGAGAGCGCAGCCACCTGGCACAGGATGGTCTGGCCCGGGCGGCGGTGCTGTTTGCCCTGGGCGTCGTTGCGGTCGCGTTGGCGAAGCGATTTCCGGAGGCGCTGCACGCCTGGCTGGTGGTGATCCGCTGGCCATCGCTGCAGGCCGATTGGCTGCCGCTCATCCAGCTGGCCTATCCCGCTTTCATCGTTGCGCTGGCGTTGCTGGTGGTGCAGTACCTGCGGCAGCCCAGGCCTTCACATGCGGCGCAGATCGTCGCGCTGATCGCCTTGCTGCTGATGCTGCCTCAGACGTTCAGTCGCATCGCCGCACTGAACATCCTCAGCAGCCACGTGTTGCTCATGCTGGTCGTGGCCATCGCTCACGAAGCCTATCTCATGGCCTTTCGCGACGAGCTGACCGGTCTGCCGGGGCGGCGTGCGCTGAACGAGCGACTGCAGCGCCTCGGCCGGCAGTACGTGCTGGCCATGGCGGACGTGGATCATTTCAAGAGTTTCAACGATACCCATGGCCATGATGTCGGCGACCAGGTGCTGAAAATGGTGGCCAGCCGCCTACGCAAGGTCGGTGGTGGCGGGCGCGCCTATCGCTACGGTGGCGAGGAGTTCACTCTGGTGTTTCCGGGGCGTAGCGTCGAGCAGTGTTTGCCGCACCTGGAGGCTGTCCGCCAAGCGATTGAGGGGTACGCCCTGCAACTGCGTGACGCCAGCAAGCGACCCAAGGATGACCGCCAGGGACGTATGGCGCGTGGTCATTCATCGGCAGCGCAGGTGTCGGTGACCATCAGTATCGGGGTGGCCGAGCGGCAGGGCGACCAGCGCAGCCCGGAGGAAGTCATCAAGGCGGCCGATCAGGCGCTGTATGGCGCCAAGAAGGCCGGACGCAATTGCGTTCGGGTGCATGGCAGCGGGCGCGGCGCAGTGCGTATGGCCGGCCATTCGCGTTAGGGCTGTAGCGGTTCGCTTATGACCGCGCAAAACTATCTGGTCATAAAAAGACGCTTAATCCTGTTCTGGTTGTTCGGTTAGACTCGCTGGAAACGGCCCACAGTGGCTGCAACCCAGTGTCTTGCGAGGAACCTTGCCATGGCTGACTACCAAGCGCCGCTGCGCGACATGCGTTTTGTCCTGAATGAAGTCTTCGATGCGCCGAAGCTCTGGCAGGCACTGCCAGCCCTGGCCGAGGTGGTCGACGCGGAAACCGCCGACGCGATCCTCGAAGAGGCCGGCAAGATCACCGCCAACAGCATCGCCCCGCTCAATCGCAGTGGTGACGAAGAGGGTTGCCGCTGGGACGGCGGTGCGGTGTCGACACCGGCCGGCTATCGCGAGGCCTATCAGCTGTACGCTGAAGGTGGCTGGGTGGGTGTCGGTGGTGACCCGGCATTCGGTGGCATGGGCATGCCCAAGGTCATCTCGGCGCAGGTGGAGGAGATGATGAACTCCGCCAGCCTGGCGTTCGGTCTGTATCCGATGCTGACGTCCGGCGCCTGCTTGTCGATCTACGCCCATGCCAGCGAAGAGCTTAAGCAGAAGTACCTGCCGAACATGTACGCCGGCGTCTGGTCCGGTTCCATGTGCCTGACCGAACCGCATGCCGGTACCGACCTCGGCATCATCCGCACCAAGGCCGAGCCGCAGGCTGATGGCTCCTACAAGGTCAGCGGTACCAAGATCTTCATCACGGGTGGCGAGCACGACCTGACCGACAACATCATCCATCTGGTACTGGCCAAGCTGCCGGATGCGCCGGCCGGTTCGCGCGGTATCTCCCTGTTCCTGGTGCCCAAGATTCTGGTCAACGACGACGGCTCGCTGGGCGAGCGCAACTCGCTGTCCTGTGGATCGATCGAACACAAGATGGGTATCCAGGCGTCCGCGACTTGCGTGATGAACTTCGATGGCGCTACCGGCTGGATGGTCGGCGAACCCAACAAGGGTCTGGCGGCGATGTTCACCATGATGAACTACGAGCGTCTGGGCGTCGGTATCCAAGGCTTGGCCACTGGCGAGCGTTCCTACCAGAGCGCCATTGAGTACGCTCGCGAGCGCATCCAGAGCCGTGCCCCGACTGGCCCGGTGGCGCAGGACAAGGCCGCCGATCCTATCATCGTGCATCCCGATGTGCGGCGCATGCTGCTGACCATGAAGGCCTTGAACGAAGGTGGGCGTGCGTTTTCCAGCTACGTCGCGCTGCAGCTCGATATCGCCAAGTTCAGCGACGACGAAGCGGCACGGCAGCGGGCCGAGGCGCAGGTTGCGCTGCTGACGCCGGTGGCCAAGGCCTTCCTCACCGACATGGGATTGGAAACCACTGTGCACGGTCAGCAGGTGTTCGGCGGCCACGGCTTCATTCGCGAATGGGGCCAGGAGCAACTGGTGCGCGATTGCCGTATTACCCAGATATACGAAGGCACCAACGGCATCCAGGCGCTGGACCTGGTCGGACGCAAGATTGTCGGCAGCGGCGGCACCATGTATCAGGCGTTCGTCGATGAGATCCGCGCATTCGTCGCCAGTGCCGGTGCGGATCTGCGCGAGTTCACCGAGCCCCTCAAGGCTGCGCTGGACAATCTGGACGAGCTGACCGCCTGGGTGATCGATCAGGCCAAGACCAATCCGAACGAGATCGGCGCCGCTTCGGTCGAGTACCTGCACGTGTTCGGCTACACCGCGTACGCCTACATGTGGGCGCGCATGGCAGCGGTGGCACTGGCGAAGCAGGGCGAGGGCGATTTCTATCAGAGCAAACTGGGCACGGCGCGTTTCTACTTTGCCCGGTTGTTGCCGCGCATCCACTCGCTGACGGCGTCAGTCAAGGCCGGCAGCGAGTCGCTCTACCTGCTGGATGCCGCGCAGTTTTGAGGTCGAGCCGGCTTAATCTAAAGGCAATATGAAATTATTTGGCCATGACGCGGAACGATTAAGCCGGGCCTCAGGTCATAAAACTCGCGCAATGTAAGCCTGGACTTACAACCCTGCATCATGGATGACGCGGTGTAGGAAAAGGCTTACAAAGCGTGATGTAAAATGGCTACTACTGGCTCACAAGGCCTGGCAGTAATCTTCCGCATCAGGAATGTGGCGCAGGAAGCGCGATCAAACAACACGGACCACACAGGGAGCGGTGCCAGGACGGCGCGCGATCAAGGATGTCAGGATTCAGTCTGCAGAGCCCCGCTTCGGCGGGGTTTTTCTTTTCTGCCAAGTCCGCCGTTTGCCAAGCAGCAGGGACGCCTGGCGAAGGGCAGCATTAACTCGACTGCACCGCATCAATCCGGCATGCAGACGCCGGTCCCGCCGAGTCCGCAATAACCTCCTGGATTCTTCGCCAGATACTGCTGGTGGTACGCCTCCGCATAGTAGAAAGGCGGGGCGCCGGCAATCTCGGTAGTGATCTGCGCAAAGCCCGCCTGGCTCAGGCGCTGCTGAAAGCGCTCACGACTGGCTTCGGCCGCGCTGCGCTGTTGCGCGTCCATGCAGTAGATCGCCGACCGGTACTGACTGCCCACATCGTTGCCCTGACGCATGCCCTGGGTCGGGTTATGTGCCTCCCAGAAGATGCGCAGCAAGGTTTCGTAATCGATCACCTTGGGGTCGAACACCACCAGCACCGCTTCGGTGTGACCGGTGAGTCCGGAGCACACTTCGTCGTAGGTCGGGTTCGGCGTAATCCCTCCGGCGTAGCCCACCGCCGTCGTCCATACTCCGGGTTGTTCCCAGAAGCGACGTTCCGCGCCCCAGAAACAGCCCATGCCGAAGACCGCCTGTTGCAGGCCGGCTGGGAATGGTGGCTGCAGCGGATTGCCGTTCACATGGTGCGCCGGCGGGACCGGCATCGCCGTCGAGCGGCCGGGCAGCGCCTGTTCTGCCGTGGGCAGTGCTTGTTTGTTGACCAGTATCTGCGAGCGTAGCGACATGCGGGCCTCGATCGGGGGACGGTAGCTGAGCCCTAGGCTACAAAAAGGCAGGCCGGCAGCGAAAGCGCACCAGCGACCGTGCGTCGCCACGCTTTCCGCTTATCAGCACCAGTGAGGGTAGCGGCGCAGGGCATCGGTCAGTCCGGTGCCCGGGATCGGCTTGTCGAACAGATAGCCCTGGCCGATATCGCAACGATGTCGGCGGAGAAACTTCAGCTGCTCCGGCGTTTCGATGCCTTCGGCGACGACCTTGAGGTGCAGCTTGCGCGCCATGGCGATCACCGCCGAGGTGATTTCCACGTCGTCCTGGTTGTCAGGGATGTCCTTGATGAAGCTGCGATCGATCTTGATCACATCGATGGGGAATTTCTTCAGGTAGCTGAGCGAGGAGTAACCGGTGCCAAAATCGTCCATGGCCAGGGTCAGGCCCAGCGCCTTAAGGCCGATCAGCTGTTGACGGGTTTCCTCGGTGGCATCGAGCAGCAGGCTCTCGGTCAGCTCCAGTTCCAGTTGCCCGGCGGGGAGCTTTTCCTCCAGCAAAATTGCCGCGATGGAGCTCAGCAGGTCCGGGTCGGAGAACTGCTTGGGTGACAGGTTGATGGCGATCTGGGGTTTGCCCAGACCCAGTTCCGACAGCGTAACGCCCATGCGGCAGGCTTCGCGAACGACCCATTTGCCGATCGGAATGATCAACCCGGTCTCTTCCGCGACGCTGATGAACTGGTCCGGCCGGATCATGCCTTTTTCCGGGTGGTTCCAGCGCAGCAGCGCCTCCAGCCCCTGCAGCCGACCGGTGTGCAGGCACAGCTTGGGCTGATAGAACACCTCCAACTCGTTCTGCAGCAGCGCGCGGCGAAGATTGTTCTCGACGAAGAGCTTGTAGTTGGCCTCGGCATGCAGGGCTTCGGTGAATATCTGCACCTGGTTCTTGCCGTTCGCCTTGGCCTTGTGCAGCGCCTGCCCGGCATGCTTCATCAGGGTTTCCGGGTCGCGCCCGTGTTGCGGTGAGCAGGCCAGTCCCAGCGAGCCGCTGACGCTGATCAGCTGCTTGTCGACGAACAGTGGCTTGTCGAGGATGCGCAGCACCTGATCCGCCAGCCTTATGCCTTCCTCCAGGCCCTTGTCATCGAACAGCAGGGCGAACTCGTTGCTGGCGAAACGTGCCAGCACGCTCTGCTGGCTGAGGCCGTTGCGCAGCCGGCGTGCGAGGCTGGTAAGCAGCTTGTCGCCGGTCTGGTGGCCAAGGCTGTCATTGATTCGCTTGAAGTTGTCGATGTCCACCAGCAGCAGGCAGAGCCTCGGCTCGGCGCCTGCGGCGAAGCGCTCCTCGATACTGCGGATGAAGAAAGGACGATTGCCCAGGTTGGTCAGGTTGTCGGTGTAGGCCAGGCGCTCGATGTGCTGATGGGCCAGCTTGCTGCGGGTGATGTCCTCGTAGATGCCGATGTAGTGGGTGAGCATGCCGTCGTCGTTGAAGACCTTCGAGATCGACAGCTGCCCCCAGTAGGGCTCCAGATTCTTGCGCCTTGAGCGAAACTCGCCCTGCCAGCTGTTGCTGTGGGCGAGTACCGACGAGGTGTCGAACAGCAGCTCTCCGAGGTTTTCCAGAGCCTTGAGATCGGCCAGGCGCTGACCGCGCACTTCGGACTCGGAGAATTGGCTGATGGCGGTGAAGGCAGGGTTCACGTACTCCACGCGACCGTCCCGGTCCACCAGGATGAAGGCGCTGGCGCTCTGCTCCACTGCGCGCTGGAACAGGCCGAGCATGTGGGTGGCACTCAGGCGCTGCTGGTTGGCCAGTACCTGCGCGTACTGATCGGCCAGTTCACCGGCGAAGGCGATTTCGTCGGCATGCCAGGCCCGTGGCTTGCCGCTGTGCTGCAGGCTGAGCACGCCGATCACTTCACCACCGACCCGTATGCTGGCATCCAGAATCGAGCGAATGGCTTGCGGGCGATAGACGCATTCGTCCAGTTCACAGGTGCGGTGATCCTGGCCAACATCCTGGGCATCTATGGCGCGGCCGCTCTGCAGCGCCTGCAGATAGCGCGGATAGGGCGAGAGCTCCAGCGCGGGTGGCGTTTCGTAATGGTCTCCGTCGAGTCGGTAGCACGCCACCGGCTCCAGGCACGTGCCGTTCAGATGCCAGATCGTGGCACGGCCCAGCTCGTAGACCTCGCAGGCCGCCTGGGTGATCAGCTGCGCGGCCTCCTGCTGTGGGTTGGCGGAGCCGTAGCGATGCCGAGCCAGCCGGACGATCAGGTTCTGCTGGGTGCGTGAGCGCAGCATGTGCTCGATATGCTCGTCCTGGGCTTGCTCATGCTGTTGCAGCGCGGCGCGGAGCCTGGCGTTCTGTACCCGCAGATCCTGCTCCGATTCGGGCTGGCCGCCGGACATCAGATAGCCTCTGAGCAGCTCGCGGCCGTACTGCTGGAAGGCTTCGCCGAGTTCGGTGATCTCCAGCACGCCTTCTGGGCCGTGCAGGCGATAGCTCACCGAGTAGTGGCCGCGTTCGGCCAACTGTTGCTGGATGTCCTCATGCAGCTGGTGGCGGGCGCTGGGCTCCATGAGGCTGGCGTAGGGGGAGTCGACCAGAGAGCACAGGTCGGCGGCACAGACGCCGATGGTTCGTTCGCAAGCAGGATCGAGGAACAACAATGTCCAACTGGATTCGTTCAGGCGCTCGAAACGCAGCATGCCGAGCCGTGATGGCACTGGCAACTGCGTCACAACCTCGGTCGCCAGACGACTGGCGGCATCGGTATGTATTTTCATCGAGCGGCTGGCTTCCAGTATGCTCCACGGAGTTGGGCGGGCCTGAGCTCCAGGTGCCGTTCCAGCGAAGGACGATGGCTAAATAATATTAATTCAGGCAAGGGTGCATCATGCGACAGGGACTGACAAGTCGGCTTGCGAAGTTAGTGCTGGTCTCGGTTTTCTGCGTGCTCGGAACACCGCTGATGGCGAGTGAAACCGTCGAATTCGGCTCCGACGAGTCGGCGCGCTATCTCACTGAATTAAAGAAACTTTACCTGACCAACAGCGATCGTGAAGCGCTGCTGGCGCATAGTAACGGAATGCTCGATACCTATGCATTACGCGCCGGTTATCAGGTCGGGCAGAGCAACCCGCAGGACTTCCTCTACGAGCTGAGCGTATCCGCCCCCGGCGAGCTGCGCATTCGCGAGGAAGTGCGTGGCAGCGGCGGCGGCGTTGCCGTGCGCAATCGCAGCCTGTCGGTCTTTGGGCTCGATCCCTACTTGCAATATCAGTGTCCTCCCCAAGGTCCGAGCTGTTCGATCAACAGCCCCGTCGACGGTCTCCCGCTGGTGGTCATCGTGCGCGACCCCAAAGGAGCAGAAGAGCTGGCCAAGGCATTGTCCTTCCTGATCCGCAATCTGCAGAAAGGCTGAAGCAACGCCTGACGGCGGACACTAGGGTTCGTCTGCCGCGACCAAGCCTTCACCTTCTTCCCGCTCAATAAAAAACGCCGCGGTCTCTCTGTGAGAACGCGGCGTTTTTTCGCGCGCCGTTACAGCAGCATGGTGCGGATATCGGCCAGCAGCTCCGACAGGCGCTTGGTGAAGCGCGCCGCCGCGGCACCGTTGATCACCCGGTGGTCGTAGGAGAGCGACAGCGGCAGCATCAGGCGGGGCTGGAAGGCCTTGCCATCCCACACCGGCTGCATGGCCGCCTTGGAGACGCCTAGGATCGCCACTTCCGGCGCATTGACGATCGGCGTGAAGCCGGTGCCGCCGATGTGGCCGAGGCTGGAGATCGTGAAGCAGGCGCCCTGCATCGCATCCGGAGAAAGCTTCTTGGTGCGGGCCTTCTCAGCCAGCTCCGCAGCCTCGCCGGCCAGTTGCAGCAGACTCTTCTGGTCGACGTTGCGAATCACCGGGACCATCAGGCCATCCGGCGTGTCGACGGCGAACCCTACGTGCACATACTTCTTACGGATCAGCGCCTTGCCGCTCGGGGCCAGCGAACTGTTGAAGTCCGGCAGTTCCTTTAGCAGGTGTGCGCACGCCTTGAGCAATAGCGGCAGCACGGTGAGCTTGACCCCAGCCTTCTCGGCGATCGCCTTCTGCGCAACGCGGAAAGCTTCCAGCTCGGTAATGTCGGCCGACTCGAACTGGGTCACGTGCGGTACGTTGAGCCAGCTGCGATGCAGGTTGGCGGCACCGACCTGCATCAGGCGGGTCATCGGCACTTCTTCGACTTCACCGAACTTGCTGAAGTCGATCGTCGGGATCGGCGGAATGCCCGCCCCGCCGGTAGTACCTTCGGCAGGAGCCTGCTTCACCTTGTGCAGCATGTTCTTGACGTAGGCCTGGACGTCTTCCTTGAGGATGCGTCCCTTCGGGCCAGTGGCCGGAACATCAGTCAGTTCTACGCCAAACTCGCGTGCAAGCATGCGTACCGCCGGCCCCGCATGCACCTTGGTGCCAGCCTTGCTCGGGCCGCTGACCGCCGGAGCCGGCGTCGCGGCAGCCTTCGCCTCGGGAACGCCTTGCTTGTTTGGTGCGACGGCCTGCTGCTGCGGCGCAGCCTCATCCGCCTTGGGAGCGGGTTTCTTCGCCGGTGCGGTGCCTTGGACCTTTAGGGTCAGGATCAGATCGCCGGTCTTGGCCTCGTCACCGACCTTGATCGACAGCGATTCCACCACGCCCGCCTTGGGCGCAGGAATTTCCATGCTGGCCTTGTCGGACTCAAGGGTAATCAGCGACTGATCCGCCTCGACGCTGTCCCCGGCCTTGACCATCACTTCGATGACATTGGCGCTGCCGCTGGAGCCGATGTCCGGGATACGCACTTCTTCCACGGATTCGCCGGCGGCTTCGGCAGGCTCCTCAGCTGCCGGCTCGCTCAGCGTTTGCTTCGGAGCGCTTGCGGCCTGGCTCGCTGGCGCCTTGCCTGCTGCTGGCTTGCTGGACGCTGCGCCTTTGAGAATCAGGATCAGATCGCCGGTGCCGACTTCGTCGCCCACCTTGACCGAAATGCTCTCGATCACGCCGGCGGCAGGAGACGGAATCTCCATGCTGGCCTTGTCCGACTCGAGCGTGATCAACGCTTGTTCGGCGGCAATGGTATCGCCGGCTTTGACCGCGATTTCGATTACGCTGGCTTTGCCCGAGGAGCCGATATCAGGAACCCTGATCTCCTGTGTCTCGCCTTCGCCGGCCGAGGCCGAAGCGTCGTCGTCGCCCGGAGGCGTCGGCGCTTCGGCTTCATCTGTCGGGCCGCCGGTCGCTGCGCCAGCGGGTTCGGCTGCAGCCTGTGCCGGAGCCGCACTGTCCTGGCCTTCTTCGCTTTCCAGCTCCAGCAGCTCGTCGCCTTCTTTCAGACGATCGCCGAGCTTGACCTTCAGGCTCTTCACCACGCCCGCCTTGGGCGCTGGTATTTCCATGCTGGCCTTGTCGGACTCGAGCGTCAGGATGCTCTGGTCGGCTTCGATACGGTCGCCGACCTTGACGAACAATTCGATTACTTCACCCTCACCACTGCCGATGTCGGGTACGCGTATGGTTTCACTCACAATAGGTTCTCCTGTGCGCACGCATCAGCAATCCAGCGGATTGCGCTTCTCGGGGTCGATACCGAACTCGGTGATGGCGTTGGCCACCACGGTGCGTTCGATGGCGCCGCGATCGGCGAGTGCTTGCAGTGCGGCCACAGTCACCCAACGACGGTCGACCTCGAAGAAATCACGCAGCTTGGCGCGCGAGTCGCTGCGGCCGAAGCCGTCAGTGCCGAGCACCTGGTATTCGCGCGACGGCACCCACTGACGGATCTGGTCGGCGAACAGCTTCATGTAGTCGGTCGAGGCGATGACCGGGCCTTCGCGACCTTCCAGGCACTGCTGGACGTAGCTCTTGCGCGGCTCCTCGGTCGGGTGCAAACGATTCCAGCGATCCACCGCCAGGCCGTCACGGCGCAGCTCGTTGAAGCTGGTCACGCTCCAGACATCGGCGCCGACGCCCATCTTGGCGAGGATGTCCACCGCGGCGCGGACTTCCCGCAGGATGGTACCCGAACCCAGCAGCTGCACACGGTGCTTGAAGTCGCCCTTAGCTTCTTCGAGCAGGTACATGCCCTTGATGATGCCGTCCTCGACACCCTGCGGCATGGCCGGCTGCTGGTAGTTCTCGTTCATCACGGTGATGTAGTAGTAGACGCTCTTCTGCTGCTCCATCATCTCGTGCATGCCGTGGTGCATGATGACCGCCAGCTCGTAGCCGTAGGTGGGGTCATAGCTGCGGCAGTTGGGGATGGTGCTGGCGAGGATGTGGCTGTGGCCGTCCTCGTGCTGCAGGCCTTCACCGTTGAGCGTGGTGCGCCCGGAAGTGCCGCCCAGCAGGAAGCCGCGGGTCTGGGCATCGCCGGCCGCCCAGGCCAGGTCGCCGATCCGCTGGAAGCCGAACATCGAGTAGAAGATGTAGACCGGCAGCATCGGCTGGTTGTAGTTGCTGTAGGCGGTACCTGCGGCGATGAACGAGGAGAACGCACCGGCTTCGTTCAGACCTTCCTGGAGGATCTGGCCGTCTTTCTCTTCGCGGTAGTACATCACCTGGTCGCGGTCGACCGGCTCGTACAGCTGCCCCACCGGTGAGTAGATACCCAGCTGGCGGAACATGCCTTCCATGCCGAAAGTGCGCGCCTCGTCGGCGAGAATCGGCACGATACGCTTGCCGAGATCCTTGTCCTTGACCAGCTGCGAGAGGATGCGGCCGAAGGCCATGGTGGTGGAAATCTCGCGGTCACCGGAGCCGTCGAGGACTGCCTTGAGGGTCTCCAGCGGCGGTGTCGGGATGCTGAAGCTCTTCGGCCGGCGCTGCGGCAGATGCCCGCCCAGCTTGTCGCGGCACTTGCGCAGGTACTTCATTTCCGCGCTGTCTTCGGCCGGGCGATAGAACGGCAGCTCCTCGAGTTGCGAGTCGTTGACCGGGATGTCGAAGCGATCGCGGAATTTCTTCAGGCTGTCGATATCGACTTTCTTGGTGTTGTGGGCGATGTTCTTCGCCTCACCGGCACCGGTGCCGTAGCCCTTGATGGTCTTGGCGAGAATGACCGTTGGCTGGCCTTTGTGGTTGACCGCCTGGTGATAGGCCGCATAGACCTTGTACGGATCGTGGCCGCCGCGGTTGAGCTTCCAGACTTCCTCGTCGGACATGCTCTCGACACGCTTGAGCAGCTCGGGGTCAGCACCAAAGAAGTGTTTGCGCACATAGGCGCCGTCTTTGGCCTTGTAGTTCTGGTATTCCCCGTCGATCGCCTCGTCCATGCGCCGCTGCATGCGACCGTCTTCGTCGGCGGCGAACAGCGGATCCCACAGGCGACCCCAGACCACCTTGTTGACGTTCCAGTTGGCGCCTTTGAACACGCCTTCCAGTTCCTGAATGATCTTACTGTTGCCGCGCACCGGGCCGTCCAGACGCTGCAGGTTGCAGTTGATGACGAACACCAGGTTGTCGAGATTCTCACGGCCCGCGAGGGAAATGGCGCCGAGGGTTTCCGGCTCGTCGCATTCGCCGTCACCGATGAAGCACCAGACGCGCTGCTTGCCTTTCGGAATGAAGCCGCGGTTTTCCAGGTACTTCATGAAACGTGCCTGGTAGATCGCAGTGATCGGGCCGAGGCCCATGGACACGGTCGGGAACTGCCAGAAGTCTGGCATCAGGTGCGGGTGCGGGTAGCTCGACAGACCCTTGCCATCGACTTCCTGGCGGAAGTTGAGCATCTGCTCTTCGGTCAGGCGGCCTTCCAGGAAGGCGCGGGCGTAAATGCCGGGGGAGGCGTGGCCCTGGTAGTAGATCAGGTCGCCGCCATGCTCTTCGGTCGGCGCCTGGAAGAAGTAGTTGAAGCCGATGTCGTAGAGCGTTGCGCTGGAGGCAAAGGTGGAGATGTGGCCGCCCAGGTCCGGATCCTTCAGATTCGCACGCATCACCATGGCCAGAGCATTCCAGCGGACCAGGGAGCGGATTCGACGCTCCATGAACAGGTCGCCGGGCATCTTGGCTTCACGGGTGACGGGGATGGTGTTGCGGTACGGCGTGGTGATGCCGTAGGGCAGCGGAGTACCGCTACGTGTGGCCAGTTCGCCCATCCGGGTCATCAGGTAGTGAGCGCGGTCTTCACCCTCGCGGTCGAGGACGGACTCGAGGGCGTCCAGCCATTCCTGGGTTTCGACGGGATCGAGATCTTGCATGGCTTGCTCCATGGCGGAAAGGCTTCCAGAATCGGTCGCCTGTTCGCTACCGGCTTTGTGGGCCGGTGCGTGTAATGTTCTTGGACGAATGCCGGGGGTAGGGCCGGGCGTCTGTAGTTTTACTACAAAACGGCGCCGGGATCAGCCCCCTGAAATACTCTTTAGTAGTAAAACTACAGATCAGCGGCACTGGCATTTCCCTGTGAAAGGTACTTGCGAGGCTCTGAATCGCGCGGTCCATCGTATTCGCTGTTGTGAAGGAAACCTCAATGAGTCTGCCGTCGCTGGTTGCATTGCCGCCCTCACTCCTGCCTTTTGTCAGTCGTGCCGAGGAGTCGTTCCTCGCGGCTGCCGGCAACCTGTCGGAAGCGCTTGCGGCACGATGCCGCGCCTGGCTGGCCGAGCATGGCGGGGCTTTCGCCCGGGTCTGCGCGGCGAGTGACTTCGTCAGCGAACAGGTTAGCCGAGATCCACAGATGCTGCTGCAGCTGGCCGAGCTGGGCTGGCTGGATCGGTCGCTGGAAGCCGGCGAACTGCGCGATGCGCTGAGCGAGCTTATCGCCGCCTGTGACAATGAGGACACCCTGGCGCTGACGCTACGGCGTTTCCGTAGCCGCCAGCAGGTGCGCATCATCTGGCGCGATCTGACCCGCCAGGCGGCCCTGGCCGAGACCTGCCGCGACCTGTCCGATCTGGCCGATGCCTCGGTCGATCTGGCGTATCACTGGCTCTACACGCGCCACTGCGAACAGTTCGGCGTGCCTACTGGACGCCGCAGCGGCACGGCGCAGCACATGGTCATCCTTGGCATGGGCAAGTTGGGCGCCCATGAACTGAATCTGTCCTCGGACATCGACCTGATCTTTGGGTACCCCGAAGGCGGCGAAACCGTGGGGGCGAAGCGTTCGCTGGACAATCAGGAGTTCTTCGTCCGACTCGGTCAGCGGCTGATCAAATCGTTGGATGCCATCACCGTCGACGGCTTTGCCTTCCGCGTCGATATGCGCTTGCGCCCGTACGGCTCGTCCGGGCCGTTGGTCTACAGCTTCAATGCGCTGGAGCAGTACTACCAGGATCAGGGACGCGACTGGGAGCGCTACGCCATGATCAAGGCGCGGGTCATCGGCGGCGACCAGCAGGCCGGAAAAGAGCTGCTGGAAATGCTGCGACCCTTCGTCTACCGGCGTTACCTGGACTTCTCCGCCATCGAGGCGCTGCGCACCATGAAGCAGCTGATCCAGCAGGAAGTGCGGCGCAAGGGCATGGCTTCGAATATCAAGCTGGGTGCCGGTGGCATCCGCGAGGTCGAGTTTATCGCCCAGGCCTTTCAGCTGATCCACGGAGGGCGTGATCTCAGCCTGCAGCAGCGTCCGTTGCTCGGTGTGCTGGCCACCCTGGAGGGGCAGGGTTATCTGCCGGCCGCGGCAGTGGCCGAACTGCGCGAAGGCTATGAATTCCTGCGCTATACCGAGCATGCGCTACAGGCTATCGCCGACCGTCAGACGCAGATGCTGCCGGACAACGAGGTGGACTGTGCGCGGGTGGCGTTCATGCTCGGCTTCGACGGTTGGGCGGCCTTCCATGAGCAACTGCTGTACTGGCGCGGGCGCATCGACTGGCATTTCCGCCAGGTCATCGCCGACCCGGATGAGGACGAGAATGCCGAGGGCGAGGCGCTGGTCGGCGGCGAATGGCTGCCGCTGTGGGAGCAGGACTGGGACGAGGAGTTCGCCTGCCGCCAGCTGTCCGTGGCCGGTTTCCGTGATGGCCAGGGCGCCTGTCAGCGGCTCGCCGCGCTGCGCAACGCCAGCCAGGTACGCACCATGCAGCGTCTCGGCCGTGAGCGTCTGGATGCCTTCATTCCACGGCTGCTGGCGCAGGCCGTCGAGCAGGACGATCCGGATCTGGTGCTCGAACGTGTACTGCCGCTGGTGGAAGCGGTCGCCCGGCGTTCGGCCTACCTGGTCCTGCTGACTGAAAATCCCGGGGCGCTGCAGCGCTTGCTCGAGCTCTGCGCAGCCAGCCCGTGGATCGCCGAGCAGATTGCACGCTTCCCGCTGTTGCTTGACGAGCTGCTCAACGCCGGTCGTCTGTACAGCCCGCCGCTGGCGCCGGAACTGGCGGCTGAACTGCGCGAACGGCTGATGCGCATTCCCGAAGATGACCTCGAGCAGCAGATGGAGGCGCTGCGGCATTTCAAGCTGGCGCACCGGCTGCGGGTTGCCGCTTCGGAAATCGCCGGCACGCTGCCGCTGATGAAGGTCAGCGACTACCTGACCTGGCTGGCGGAGGCGATCCTGCAGGAAGTGTTGACCCTCGCCTGGCGCCACACCGTCGCGCGTCATGGCCAGCCACAGCGCAGCGATGGCACGCTCTGCGATCCGGCGTTCGTCATCGTCGGTTACGGCAAGGTCGGTGGCATCGAGCTCGGGCATGGTTCGGATCTGGATCTGGTGTTCATCCACGACGGCGACCCCGCCGCCGAGACCAATGGCGCCAAGCCCATCGATACCGCCCAGTTCTTCACTCGCCTGGGCCAGCGCATCATCCATCTGCTCACCACCCAGACCACCTCCGGCCAGCTCTATGAAGTGGACATGCGCCTGCGCCCGTCCGGCGCTTCCGGGCTGCTGGTCAGCTCGCTGGGCGCCTTCGAGCGCTACCAGAGCCAGGAGGCCTGGACCTGGGAACACCAGGCGTTGGTGCGCGCGCGGGTGCTGGTCGGCTGCCCGCAGCTGACGGCTGACTTCGAACGGGTGCGCGCCGGTGTGCTGGGTCGCGAACGCGATCTCGAGGCGCTGCGCCGCGAGGTCAGCGAGATGCGTGCGAAGATGCGTGACAACCTCGGCACCCGCGTGACGCATGCTGGAACCGCCGAGCAGGCCTTCGACGCCACTGCCGAGTTCAATCTCAAGCAGGACGCCGGTGGTATCGTGGATATCGAATTTATGGTGCAATACGCGGCTTTGGCGTGGTCGCACCAGCATCCCGAACTGCTGCGCTATACCGATAACATCCGCATTCTCGATGGGTTGGAGCAGGCCGGGTTGATGACCGGCGATGAGGTGCGGCTGCTGCAGGACGCCTACAAGGCGTACCGTGCCGCGGCCCACCGGCAATCACTGCAGAAGCAGCCCGGAGTGGTGAGTGGGGATCAATTCCACGACGAGCGTCGCGCAGTCATGCGGATCTGGCGCGAGCTGGGGCTCAGCTGAGCCCGCGTCGGGCTACCGAGCAATATCGAATTCTGAGGAGCTGGCAAGATGTCGATGGCCGATCGTGATGGCGTCATCTGGTATGACGGCGAACTGGTGCAGTGGCGCGATGCGACCACCCATGTGCTGACCCATACCCTGCACTACGGCATGGGCGTGTTCGAAGGTGTTCGCGCCTACAACACCCCGGACGGCACGGCGATCTTCCGCCTGCAGGCGCACACCGACCGCCTGTTCGATTCGGCGCACATCATGAACATGCCGATGCCGTACTCGAAGGAAGAGATCAACGAGGCGACCCGCGCCGCAGTGCGCGAGAACAACCTGGAAAGCGCCTACATCCGCCCGATGGTGTTCTACGGAAGCGAAGGCATGGGCCTGCGCGCCAGCGGCCTGAAAGTGCACGTGATCGTCGCGGCCTGGCACTGGGGTGCCTACATGGGCGACGAGGCGCTTGAGCTGGGCATCAAGGTGCGCACCAGTTCCTTCACCCGTCACCACGTCAACATCACCATGACCCGCGCCAAGTCCAACGGTGCCTACATCAACTCGATGCTGGCCCTGCAGGAAGCCATTTCCGGCGGCGCCGACGAAGCGCTGATGCTGGACCCCGAAGGCTATGTGGCCGAGGGCTCGGGCGAGAACATCTTCATCATCAAGGATGGCGTGATCTACACCCCGGAAGTCACCGCCTGCCTGAACGGCATCACCCGCGGCACCGTGCTGACCCTGGCCGCCGAGCACGGCCTGAAGGTGGTCGAGAAGCGCATCACCCGCGACGAGGTGTACATCGCCGACGAAGCCTTCTTCACCGGTACCGCAGCCGAAGTCACGCCGATCCGCGAAGTGGACGGCCGCGCCATCGGTATCGGCCGTCGCGGCCCGATCACCGAGAAGCTGCAGAAAGCCTACTTCGATCTGGTCACCGGCAAGACTGATGCCCACGCCGAATGGCGGACCCTGGTCAAGTAAGCCTGGCGCTGGAAGCTGGCAATGCAACTCGCTTGCCGGCCACGCTTCCAGCCCCTCAGCTTATGGCTTAGAGCTTATGAACATACTGATCGTAGGACCCAGCTGGGTTGGCGACATGGTGATGGCGCAGACGCTGTTCGTCTGCCTGAAACAGCGCCATCCCGACTGCCAGATCGACGTGCTGGCGCCTGAGTGGAGCCGGCCGATTCTCGAGCGCATGCCCGAGGTGCGCCAGGCCCTGAGCTTTCCGATCGGGCACGGCGTGCTCGACATGGCGACCCGGCGCAAGGTCGCGCAGAGCCTGCGCGGTCAGTACCAGCAGGCGATCCTGCTGCCCAACTCTCTGAAGTCGGCGCTGGTGCCGTTCTTCGCCGGTATCCCCAAGCGCACGGGCTGGCGCGGCGAGATGCGTTTCGGCCTGCTCAACGACATGCGCAAGCTCGACAAGCAGCGCTACCCGCTGATGATCGAGCGCTTCATGGCGCTGGCTTTCGAGCCGGGCGCCGAGCTGCCCAAGCCGTATCCGAACCCCTCGCTGCGCATCGACACCGCGACTCGCGACGCCGCCCTGGCACGTTTCGGCCTGAGTCTGGACCGGCCGGTGCTGGCGCTGTGCCCCGGTGCCGAGTTCGGCGAATCCAAGCGCTGGCCGGCGGAACACTTCGCCAAGGTGGCCGAGCTGAAGATCCGGGACGGCTGGCAGGTCTGGCTGTTCGGCTCGAAGAACGATCACCCGGTCGGTGAGCAGATCCTCGAGCGGTTGATTCCGGGGTTGCGCGAAGAGGCCGTGAACCTCGCCGGGCAGACCAGCCTGGCCGAGGCGATCGATCTGCTGTCCTGTGCCGATGCCGTGGTGTCCAACGACTCCGGTCTGATGCATGTCTCCGCAGCGCTCGGCCGGCCGTTGGCGGCGGTCTATGGTTCCACCTCGCCAGCCTTCACCCCGCCGCTTTCCGAGCAGGTCGAAGTGGTGCGCCTGGGGCTCGACTGCAGTCCCTGTTTCGAGCGCACCTGCCGCTTCGGCCACAACAATTGCATGCGCGAGCTGAAGCCGCGCGCGGTGATCGAGGCGCTGGATCGTCTGGTCCCGCAGTCGGTCGAGGTGCGCTGATTGAAGGTCCTGCTGGTCAAGACCTCGTCGCTGGGCGATGTCGTGCATACCCTGCCGGCCCTGACCGATGCGCAGCGGGCGCTGCCCGGCATCCAGTTCGACTGGGTGGTGGAGGAGGGCTTCGCCGAGATTCCGGCCTGGCATCCGGCGGTGGCACAGGTGATCCCGGTAGCGATTCGTCGCTGGCGCAAGCACCCGCTGCAGACCCTGCGCAACGGTGAATGGCAGCGCTTCAAGGCACGCCTGCGGGAAGGCCGTTACGACCTGGTGATCGACGCCCAGGGCTTGCTGAAAAGCGCCTGGCTGACCCGCTACGTCAAGGCTCCGGTCGCTGGATTGGACCGGGAGTCCGCGCGTGAGCCCATCGCCGCACGCTTCTATGACCGATGCTACGCCGTGCCGCGTGACCAGCATGCGCTGGAACGGGTGCGTCAGCTGTTCGCCCAGGCGCTCGCGTATCCGCTGCCGCAGGATGTCGCCGATTACGGTCTCGATCGCGAGCAGATGGCGGCGCCCAGCGACCAGCCGTACCTGCTGTTTCTGCACGGCACCACCTGGCCGAGCAAGCACTGGCCGGAAGCCTACTGGCGCGAGCTGGCCGAGCGCATGAGTGATTTCGGCTGGGCGATCCGCCTGCCGTGGGGCAATGCCGAAGAGAAGGCGCGGGCCGAACGCATCGTCAGCGGCATAGCCAACGCCGCGGTGCTGCCGAAGCTCAATCTTGCCGGTGTCGCCCGGGTCATCGCCGGTGCACGCGCCTGCGTCGCGGTGGATACCGGCCTCGGCCACCTGGCCGCGGCGCTGGATGTGCCGAGTATTTCGCTCTATGGTCCGACCTTGCCCGGGCGGGTCGGTGCCTATGGCCGCTCCCAGGTGCACCTGTGTGCCAGCGGACCGAACGCTGGTCGCGGTGACCGGCACAAGCCCTGTTTCGACGACCTGCGCCCCGAGCGCGTCGTCACCGAACTGAAAGCCCTGCTGCGGGCCCCGGAGTCCGTCTGATGCAACTGGCCTTCATTCTCTACAAGTACTTTCCGTTCGGCGGTCTGCAGCGCGACTTCATGCGTATCGCCCTGGAATGCCAGCGTCGCGGGCACAGCATTCGCGTCTACGCGATGATCTGGGAAGGCGAGGTGCCGGACGGCTTCGAAGTGCTTATCGCGCCGGTCAAGGCGTTGTTCAACCACACCCGCAACGAGCGCTTCACCGCCTGGGTCGAGGCCGATCTGGCCAAGCGGCCGGTGGACCGGGTAATCGGCTTCAACAAGATGCCGGGGCTGGACGTGTACTACGCCGCCGACCCTTGCTTCGAGGACAAGGCGCAGACGCTGCGCAACCCGATCTATCGGCGCTGGGGCCGCTACAAGCACTTCGCCGAGTACGAGCGCGCAGTGTTCGCGCCCGAGGCGAAGACCGAAATCCTGATGATTTCCGAGGTGCAGCAGCCGCTGTTCGTCAAGCACTACGGCACGCCCGCCGAACGCTTTCACCTGTTGCCGCCGGGCATTGCCCAGGATCGCCGCGCGCCGGCCAATGCCGCGCAGATCCGCGCCGAGTTCCGTGAGGAGTTCGAAGTGCGGCCCGACGAGCTGCTGCTGGTGCAGATCGGTTCCGGCTTCAAGACCAAGGGGGTCGACCGCAGCCTCAAGGCGCTGTCTGCGCTGCCGCGCGAACTGAGCCAGCGCACCCGGCTGCTGGTGATCGGCCAGGACGATCCCAAGCCGTTCAAGCTGCAGGCCAAGGCGCTGGGTGTTTCCGGCATGGTCGAGTTTCTCAAGGGGCGCAGCGACATCCCGCGCTTTCTGCTCGGTGCCGATCTACTGATCCATCCGGCCTATAACGAAAATACCGGCACCGTGTTGCTCGAGGCGTTGGTCGCCGGGCTGCCGGTGCTGGTCAGCGATGTGTGCGGCTATGCCCACTACATTGCCGACGCCGATTGCGGTCGCGTGGTACCCAGCCCCTTCGAGCAGCAGGTGCTCGACCAGATGCTGGCGCAGATGCTCGCCGATGGCGCGCAGCGCTCGGCCTGGAGTCGCAACGCGCTGGCCTTTGCCGAGACGGCCGATCTCTACTCGATGCCGCAGAAGGCCGCCGACGTGATTCTCGGGGAAGGCCCATGAACGCCCTGTGTCTCCTGCGGGCGCCGTCATTGGAGGCTCCATGCGTCTGATGCTGACCGAGCCGTTCGAAAGCCTGTGGCAGGGCAAGGACCCCTTCGAAGAGGTCGAGCGTCTGCAGGGCCAGGTCTATCGGGAACTGGAAGGTCGCCGCACGCTGCGTACCGAGGTTGCCGGGCGCGGTTACTTCGTCAAGATTCATCGTGGCATCGGCTGGGGCGAGATTGCCAAGAACCTGCTCACGGCCAAGGCGCCGGTGCTTGGCGCCGGCCAGGAATGGCGAGCCATACAGCGCCTCAAGGAAGTCGGCGTGCCGACCATGACCGCGGTGGCCTATGGCGAGCGAGGGGGCAATCCGGCAAGCCAGCACTCGTTCATCATCACCGAAGAGCTGGCGCCGACTGTCAGCCTCGAGGATTTCTCGGCGAACTGGCGCGACCAGCCGCCACAGCCGGCACTCAAGCGTGCCCTGATCGCCGAAGTCGCCCGCATGGCCGGCACCATGCACCGCGCCGGGGTCAATCACCGCGACTTCTACATCTGCCACTTCCTGCTGCACACCGACCGTCCGGTGACGGTCAGCGATCTGCGCCTGTCCTTGATCGACTTGCACCGCGCCCAGACTCGCAGTCACACACCTGTTCGCTGGCGCAACAAGGATCTGGCCGGGCTGTACTTCTCGGCCCTTGAGATTGGTTTGACCGGCCGCGACAAGCTGCGCTTTCTGCGCGATTACTTCCAGCGGCCGCTGCGTGAAGTCCTGCGCGACGAGGCTGCCCTGCTGGCATGGCTGCAGCGCAGGGCGGAAAAGCTACTGGATCGTAAGCGGCGCTACGGGGATGCGCTTTGATGGCCGGCTGGACGCTGGACCCTGCGTACGCCGACCTGCATGATGATTTCGGCAGTGTCGCAAGCGTGTTCGCGCTGGAAGGTGAACGGCTTACCAAAGACCCACTTTCAGAAGTCATTCGTGTCGAGCGCAACGGGGTGCGCTATTACGTGAAACGCTACTCCGGTGCGGGCAAAGGCCTGCGGCGTTACCTTGGCCGACCGCGGGTCAAGGCGGAGTGGCAGAATCTGATGCTTTTTCGGCGTTGGGGCATCCCCACGGCGCCGATCGTGGCTTACGGCATGGAGCGGCGCGGCGGTGCTTTTCTCCGCGGTGCCCTGATTACGCGTGAGCTGGAGCAAACCAATGATCTGGCTTTCCTGGCGACTACTCATGATGCCCGTCTTCGCGATCCGCGTTGGGTGCAGGAGGTCAGCCTGCAACTGGCGCGCTCGACACGAGCGATGCACGACCGGGGCTTCGCCCACAATGACCTCAAGTGGCGCAACCTGCTCGTCGATCCGCAACGTCGTCTGTATCTGATCGATTGCCCTACCGGCGCGTTCTGGCATGGTCCGTTTCTGCAGCGGCGTATCGTCAAGGACCTGGCATGTCTGGACAAGGTGGCCAAGTACCAGCTCAGCCGAACCCAGCGCCTGCGGTTCTATCTGCAGTATTGCCAGCGAAAGCGACTGGTTGACAAGGACAAGCAGCGCATCCGGCAGATTCTGAATTATTTCCAGGGGCGGGAATGAACGATTTCATTGCGCAGGCCGATCGTCCAACGCTCGAGCGCCATGGCTTGGCGAGCTTCGATGCGCTCTGGTCGGTCCAGCTGACGGCGGTGGATGAGCCCAATGTCGAACGCGGCGGCTGGAGCAGTGTTTTCAGGCTGGAGCTCGATGATACGGCGTTCTACCTCAAGCGGCAGAGCAATCATCTGACCCGCACCCTGGCACACCCGTTCGGTGAGCCGACCTTTGCCCGAGAGTTTCGCAATATCCGTCGTTATGCGCAGCTTGGTGTGCCGGCGCTTCAGGCCAGCTTCTTCGGGCAGCGCAAGGTTGATGGCGAAAGGCGTGCAATTCTCCTGACCCGCGCATTGGATGGTTGGATGGATTTGGACGGATGGCTGAAACGATGGCCCGAGCTGAACGAACCTCGACGCCAGGCCATCATCGGTGCGGTCGGTGCGCTGGCGCACACGCTGCATCAGGCCGGCCAGATGCATGGCTGCTTCTATCCCAAGCACATCTTTCTCCGTGAGCAGGACGGGCATTGGCAGGCTTGCCTGATCGACCTGGAAAAAACCCGACCTCTGTTGTTAGGGCGGCGTGACCGGATCAAGGATCTGGAGCCGCTCGTGCGGCGTGCAAGCTGCATCGGTGACCAAGGCGTGCGGCACTTGCTGAATGCCTATCTGGACGATCCTCGCCTGGTCGAGCCATGGCTGTTGCAGTTGCAGCGGCGACACAAAGCCAAGGAGGCGCGCTGATGAGATTGGCCGATCTGACGGTCGCCGGGCGCGAGCCAGCCTGCCCTGCGCTCGTCGAGCTATCGGGTGAGGCAAGTCTGCATGTCGATTCGTGGCTGCGCATCCTGCCGGGGCAGCGTTATGTCGGTCGCGCGCGCTGGAACGGGCGCCAGGTCCTGGCCAAGCTGCTGGTGGGTGGCAAGGCGCAGCGTCATTATCGACGTGAGCTGGCTGGTGCGAAGCTGCTGACCGACCAGCATTTGCCAACACCTGCGCTGGTGGGGCAGGGCTGGCAGGAGGGTGAGGGTGGCTGGCTGCTGTTCGACTGGCTCGATTCCGCCAAAAGCCTGTGGGAGAGCTGGCGCTCCGTCGAGGCGGAGCCTGTCCTGACAGACGGGCAGCGAGGCGTGCTCGGTGAGGCGCTTGAGCTGATCGCCAGGATGCATGCGCAAGGCCTTTGGCAGGCGGATCTGCATCTGGATAACTTCCTCAAGGCCGACAGTCAGCTCTACGTGGTCGACGGCGGCGGTGTAAAGGCGGAGACGCCCGGGGAGCCGTTGTCGCGTGAGCGGGTACTGGAGAACCTGGGCGTCTTCTTCGCGCAGCTGCCGGCAGAGATCGAACCTTTCATCGAAGAACTGCTGGTGCCCTATCTGCTGACCAACAGCGAGCACGCCCTGCCGCTGGAGGCGTTGCTCAAGCAGGTTCACAAGACTCGTAACTGGCGGCTAAACGATTTTCTGAAGAAGGTCGCCCGAGACTGCAGTCTCTTCAGTGCGCGTATCGGCCCGTTCGGGGCGCAGGTGGTTAGGCGTGAAGAGGCGGCCGCGCTGCACTCGCTGTTGGCTGATCCGGACGCTTGCATCGCCCAGGGCCGGCTTTTCAAAACCGGTGGTGCAGCTACAGTTGCGCAATGCGAACTGGGCGGCCGGGCCCTGCTTATCAAGCGCTACAACATCAAGAATCCGCTGCATTGGTTGAAGCGCTTCTGGCGGCCGAGCCGCGCCTGGCACAGCTGGGTCGAGGGTAATCGGCTCGATTTTCTCGGGATCGCCACTCCTCGTTTGCTGGCCGTGATCGAGCGCCGCTGGCTGTGGATGCGCGGGCCGGCGTGGCTGATTACCGAATTGCTGCGCGGAGAAGATATAATTGCGCGTTTTCAGCCGTATCTGGATGGCTGTCCTCCAGAGCAGGAATTGGTTGCCCTGGACCGGCTGTTCGCGGCACTGATCCGCGAGCGAATCAGTCATGGTGATCTCAAAGGGCACAACCTGTTCTGGGAGCATGATCGCTGGTCGTTAATCGACCTTGATGCCGTGCAGCAGCATGGCAGCGATGCCAGCTTCGCTCGGGCGTATGCCAAGGACCGTGCGCGATTCCTGCGCAACTGGCCGACCGACAGCGCCCTGTACCGGCTGCTTGACCAACGTTTACCCGCGGTGCCCGGCACCAGCATCGAAGATTAAGAGGCAATACCCGTGGCATTGACGATTCTCGGCCTTTCCGGCGCCCTCAGTCATGATCCTTCCGCCGCCCTGTATATCGACGGCAAGCTGATCGCCGCCGTCGAAGAAGAGCGCTTCGTGCGCGACAAGCATGCCAAGAACCGCATGCCCTACGAGTCAGCCAAGTTCTGCCTGGAGCAGGCCGGCATCAAACCGTCCGACGTCGATGTGGTGGCGATCCCGTTCGCCCCCATCAGCATCTTCGAAAAGGCGCGCTGGCACTATGCCAAGCGTTACTGGTACGCACCGGATCGCGCGCTGGATGCCATTCTCATGGGCAACCGCCGCTATTACCGCTACAAGAAACGCATCGAATGGTGTCTCCAGCAGCTGGGCTTCGACCTGAAGAAGGTCAAGATCCAACCGGTCGAGCATCACCTGGCTCATGCCTCCAGCGCCTATCACTGCTCCGGCTTCACCGAGAAAACCGCGATTCTCGGCATCGATGGCAAGGGCGAGTACGCCACCACCTTCTTCGGCTGGGGTGAAAACGGCAAGATCCACAAGATCAAGGAATTCTACGACCCGGACTCCTTGGGCGGGCTGTATGGCGCGATCACCGAATACCTCGGCTTCGAGATGCTCGATGGCGAGTTCAAGGTCATGGGCATGGCGCCGTACGGTGACGCGGCCAAGTACGATTTCTCGCGTCTGGCGACCTTCGAGAACGGCGAGCTGACCATCAATACCGAATACGCCAACGTCATCGGCTTCCGTCGCTACAAGGAGAAGGGCAAGGGCTACTACTTCTCGCCCAAGCTGATCGAGTGGCTGGGGCCCAAGCGCGAAGGCGACATCGCCGACGACCCGTACATTCATTACGCGGCCAGCATGCAGGCGCTGTTCGAGAAACTTGCGCTGGAGATGATGGACTACTACCTCGGTGACATCATCCGCGAGACCGGCAAAATCGCCTTTGCCGGCGGTTGTGCGCTCAACGTCAAACTCAACCAGAAGATCATCGCCCGCGAGGAGGTCAAGGAGCTGTTCGTCCAGCCGGCCTCCGGTGATGCTGGAACCGCTGTCGGTGCTGCGGCCTATGTTTCGGTGCAGCGCGGCGTTCCGGTAGAGAAGATGGAGCACGTCTACCTCGGCCCGTCTTATTCAAACGAAGATGTCATCGCTGCCTGTGCCCGGCATCCGAACAAGCCAGTGTTCAAGCAGATCGCCAACACCCCCGAGCGCATCGCCAGGATCATGGTCGACGGCAACCCTGTGGCCTGGTTCCAGGGGCGCATGGAATTCGGCCCGCGTGCGCTGGGCGGTCGCTCGATCATTGGCTGTCCGAGCGTGCCGGGCGTCGCCGACCGCATCAACGAGCAGATCAAGTTCCGCGAGCGTTGGAGACCCTTCTGCCCGTCGATGCTCGATACCGTGGCGCCGCAGATGCTCAAGGTCGACCATCCGAGCCCATTCATGACATTCACCTTCGAGGTCAACGAAGGCTGGAAGGAGCGTGTCGGCGAGGTGGTCCATGAAGACGGTACCTCTCGCGCCCAGGTTCTCGAGCGCCGGCACAACCCGCGCTGGTACGACCTGATGCTGGAGCTGGAAAAGCTGACCGGTAATGGCGTGTCGCTGAACACCTCGCTCAACCGCCGCGGCGAACCGATGATCTGCTCGCCGACCGACGCGCTGAACATGTTCTACGGCTCGGACCTGCAGTACCTGATCATGGAGGACATCCTCGTGGTCAAGGATGGTAAGGATTGGTATGAGCACATCTGATTTGCTGATCAGCATTGTCATCCCAGCTTACAACTATGCGAAGACTTTGCCTCGCGCAGTCGAGTCCGTGATCGTGCAGTTAAGTGAGATTAGCGAGCTGTTGGTGATTGATGACGGTTCAACCGACGAGACACCTGTGCTGCTTGCCGATCTGCAAGACAAGCATCCTGGACTTTTTCGCGCTATCCGCAAGCCCAACGGCGGGCTTTCCTCGGTCCGTAATCGCGGCATAGTAGAAGCCAAAGGTACGTATCTGGTGTTTCTAGATGCCGATGATGAGTTGGCGCCGGATGCCCTGAGATTGTTGAGTGAGCATCTCGTGCAACATCCGCAAACGCGGATGGTAATTGGTGGGTACTGGGCGGTCTGGCCGGATGGAAAGCGCCGCAAGCACCTACCAGCGGCGCTTCCTAAGGATCCGCAGGGGCGGTTGCGTGGGTATTTGCTGGATAAGACCATTGGTCTTGCCAACGGGGCATCCGCAATTCATCGCGACGTTTTCCTGCTCGGAAACTACCCCGAAAAATTTCGAAATGCCGAGGACATTCCAGTCTTCAGTCAAGCACTCGCAAACTTTGAATGCTCGGTTCTTGCCGCGCCCATGGCGTTGATCTACAAGCACGACGACAGCATGAGGCACGATATCAAGCAGGATTGCGCGGTTGGGCTTGCCGTCGTCGAGGAGATATTCGACAAGGGGCGGGTGCCTGCGGAAATGGCGTCGTTACGCAGGGCCTTCAAGGCTCAGCGTTGCCTTTCGCTGTTTCGTGGGCTTTTGAGCGCAGGGCGGTTTGTCGAGGCGCGCCAAATGTATCGCCAGGCGATCGGTACTGATTGGCGAGTAGTATTCAAGACGTCATATACCCGCAAAGCGCTGCGTCTTTGGCTGAGCGGAAAACGCTGAGCGTGGGGCGTCCCGTGGACACGGCGTTGCGTCGGCTGCGTGACTTCGTAGTCAGCGCACCCGTGCGCCGGGGGAAGGGGCAAATGGCGGCCTGGCGACTGCGCTGTCGGTTAGCGGGGAAGAGCCTGTTGGCTTTCATGTTCTCCATAGGCCGCCATATCTCAGCAACGCAATGCGACGTCTTGTTGATTCATCCCTCACGTAAATCGTACGAGCAAGGCCGAAAAGGCGCCTTCCTACAGGCATTGAGGGCCACCGGTCTCCACGTTGAGGAATTTGTCGAGGAGTCAGATGATGTACTGATTCGCGCCCGACAGTTTTCCAGACCCGCCAAGCCAGTTCCGTTGCTGTTGTACTGGCATGCTGCGCATGCAGCGTTTCTGCTGCGACGTTATCGGGCCAAGTTGGTATTGACCGAGCGAAACGGGTGGATAGTCCCAAGCTTTATCAAGGCGCTACGCACCGAGGGCATGCAAGTAATGCATCTGGCGCATTCTGTGCCGTCAGGGCAGTCCAGTCGCTATGACTACTTCGATTACGATTACTATTTGATGTTTGGCCAAAGCTCCTACGACTATCTTTCCTCGCTTAGCGAAGCTTTTGGTGAATGCTGTGCCGTATATGCGGGACCGTATTATCTAACAGATAAAAAAAGTACCGCGCGGGCTGAGACTTACAGTGGGCAAGCACTGCGTTTATTGTTTCTCGGCTCGGGCCCGGATTACGAACAAGCCGAATCCTATCAGCATTATTGCAGGTGGGTCGTGACGTGGCTTGAACAGCACCAAGATGCAAGACTTTCGGTGAAGCTTCATCCCCGTGGGGAAGGTTATCCCTGGCTGGACTATGCAGCGCGTTCCGAGCGAATTACTCTCCTGCCTGTAGGCGTGACGCTAGAGCAATGTGCCGAGCACTTCGATCTTGTACTGTGTGGGTATACCAATGCCATTTTGGATGTTGCTCGTGCCGGTACTCCTTTCGTGCTTCTGGGGCAAGGTGAGGATTTTTTCTCTGTTGAGCAATATGCCTTGCCGATGTGCACCCACGAGTCTCAATTGGCATCGTGTATCGAGTCGGTTCTAGAGGAGCCAGAAAAAATATGTGAACGTTTGTCGGCTTTTCTAGGCTATCACCTTTATCACGCAAATGACCCGCTGGCCTCTCTAGTAGGTACTGTGGAAAAGGTTATAGCTGGCTCTGAGCCGGCTGGCATCCGCCTTTCTGCTGCCGCAAAAGAAAACTAATTAAGCACTCTTATGAAGATAGTATTTCTCGGGTTGGCCAAGCATCAAGCTAAGTATTTTAGTTCCCTCCTCGAGAGCACTGGTTTGACAGGCGTGGTTATTACTCCAGCTGCGCTACCGGGTCCGTCCATTTCGCTTCTTCGACAAGCGCTACGCCGTGTGGACTGGGGACGGCTGGTGAAAGAAAAATGCACTGAGCGGGCAACCAAGAGGCGTTATCATGGCGCACTCTATCGTGTGCTGCTCAGACTTGAATTGCTGGTTATGGCGCTTCGTTTCGGTCGGTTGCTGCGCAAGGAGAATCCCGATGCTGTGGCTGTATGGAACGGTGGCCATCGTTATTGTGCGTTGCTTACAAGCATGTGCAGCGCCAACACGCAGAAGCTTTATTTCGAAAACGGCTTGCTTCCTGGCACCACGACAGTTGATCCCAACGGCGTGAATTATCGGAACTCCGTGCCTCGAGATCCGGAATTCTACCGAGATTACGCCAACCGACATCCTGAGCGGCTCCGACCTACTCGAGCGGTTGCGCTGATTCCTAGAGAAACGAAGCGTCAAAGCCAAGCAGTCGAACTCCCCGATAGGTTTGTTTTTATTCCGTTTCAAGACGAGTGGGATACGCAAATTCGGCTGTTCTCGCCGTGGATACGCAACATGCGCGAGCTTTTTTCCTTTGCTGAGCTAATAGCGGAGCGCAGTGGGAGAACGGTGGTTCTGAAGGAGCACCCGTCAAGTCGGGTCAAATATCCGGATCTTGCCAGGCGTGTCTCAGATAGGGTCATTTTCGCCAACGGGAATTCGACACAGGAATTGATCGAAAAAGCAGATTGCGTCGTTACTATCAACTCGACAGTCGGCCTCGAAAGTATTCTCTTGGCGAAGCCCGTGCTGGTTTTGGGGGAGGCTTTCTATGCGGTGGAAGGCGTCGCGGCCAAAGCGCGAAGTGCAGAAGAGGCTCTCGCGTTGCTAGAACAACTGCCAGCCTGGGCGTTGAGCGAGGAACTGCAGCGTGCGTTCGTCAGCTATCTCCAAGATGAGTATTGTGTGGCTGGCCGCTGGCAAGACGGCGGATCAGAACACTATGCGGCGGTAGCGAAGAGAATCGAGGCCTTGGCAGTATGAGTCTACCCTGGTCATTTCCAGAACCCTTGCGGGTATTACTTGCGCTCGGACTATATCTGCAGCTGGCGGGAGTTTGTTTCATTGCGGATGGCAGTCGTTATGCCACCATTACCAACATAACGCTGTTCGCCCCCGCACTCGTCGCGCTCGTTTTCTTTAGGCAGTGCTGGCCCCCCTTCAATAAGGCAGCCTTCGGCGCGTTGATGGCCCTGTGCGCGTGGGTGGCCTTCGTTGCTTTGTTCAACGAGGGGAGCGTTGGCAAGCCGTGGAGATGGCTGCGATTGCTCCTTTATGTGGGACTCTACGTAGTAGCCATCGGCCTGGTGATGCAAAGCAAGACGCTCTGGCGAGCCCTGCTTTTGTCGGTGGTCAGCACTGCGGCGGTGTTCGCATGGCTCAGCCTGTTTCAAGCGCTTTTCATCGATAATCGAGGTTTCGGTTTCAGAGAGTTCAGGCTGGACTCCTGGGCGGGTCATGAAATGGCAGATTTCGAAAATCCCATTGTCTCCGCCTTGTATTTTGGCGTCATAGCGATCATGGCGCTTTGCCTGTCGTTGCGCGAAAAAGGTGGGCTCAAGCTATTGTCCATACTCGCATTCCTAGGAGCTTCGACGTACTGCTATTTCACTTTTTCGCGAGGGGTCTGGGTTGGCTTTTTGGCTGCGGTTATGACCTGTCTGGCGGTTTCGCTCACGGCACGACAATTTCGCTTGCTGCTATGGGGTTTTCTTCCGTTAACCCTTGCCGGACTCTTTCTTCTCGGAACAGCAGGTGGAATAGACGCGAGTTATCGAGACGAAATATTTTGGCAATGGTGGTCGAGGATTGGCACGTTCTGGTTATGGGGAGCCGGAGCGGGGGCCGATCCGAATATCTGTATTGAAGAGATTCAGCGCTGTTTCAATCAGGCGCACAGCCTATACCTGCAGATTTGCTATGAGTATGGAATTCCCGGTTTGCTGCTCCTGCTGGTGTTGATTGCCGCACTTCTGTTTGGTGGATGGCGCTATCGTTCGGGGCAAAACTTCACCCCTCTGGGCTTAGCGCTAATGGTGTTTGTCATCGTTGTGTCCGTTGCAAATTACTATGTGATTTTTCTGCGTCCAGGTGTGTTCTGGATTGTTTTCTGGCTGCCGGCTGCAATTCTATTGTGCGAAGGCGCAGGGAGTAGGCGCTCCGAGGTCCGATGATGTCAATGTTGTTGAAAAACATGAAGCGGTACTGGTGCCTAGAGATTCTAGGCACGCCGAACGAGTTTTCGTGGCGCAGGCTCTGGCGGAAGTACAAACGAAGCAATCGTTATGCTTATTTGTTCTGGTTTCGGGTTGCCTACGTGCTTCACGCTGATGGCGGTCGCTTTTGGAAGCGGCGAGCGAAGCTGCTCAACGAGCGAATCAGCCGAAAGTACAACGTCGAAATCATGCTTGGCGCGACGGTTGGTGAAGGCTTATGGATTGCCCATACCTCAGGTATCGTGATTAGTGCTTACTCCAGAATTGGCAAGAACTTCAAGATCTGGCAGGGTTGCACCGTTGGCATAAAAGGTGGCGACGGAGAAAAATCGATAATTATTGGAGATGATGTCAGTCTTTGTGTTAACTCATGTGTGATTGGTGATGTTATCTCCATTGCGGATAACGTGGTGATCGGCGCCATGACGCTGGTTAATAAGGATATTTCACACCCTGGGACTTATGTAAACAAACGAGCTCTGGATAGGTTTGGTTGCGGTGATGCTTTACCGATATCCGCTCTCTAGCTGTTCGTCTGCTCACTTTCAAGGGGTATTTGTATAAATCTTGATGAGTTCCTCAATAGGGAAGTGCTCAAGCTTTTTTCTTTTTAGATGGTTGCGTAAGTGGTCAAAGTTCCGGTTGATTAAGCTCCGGCCAAGAGGTGCGCGCTTATTCTGCAGGTCAAGGACATCGATCAGGCCAAACGAGCCGTTTGGAAGTAAAATAATATTTCCAATATGTAGTGACCGGAAGTAGATGCCACTTTTATGCAGGCTTTTTATAAAGGTAGCTAGCTCGGGTAGATGTTTTTTGATCCGATACGGGTCGGTGCGGAAAATGGACTCTATCGAAACACCTGGAAGAGGATGATACAGGCAGCCGCTCAGGCCTGTGCTCTTGTCAAGCCAAAACGTCTCGATGATTCCAGGCACGTTGAAGCCGGCGTCTCGTAGCATCGCAAGGTTCTTGGCGAACCGTGCTGCATAGGGAAACAGACGAGCCAGAAAGGGGCGTCGGCGAGTATAGAAGATCTTCAGAAAGCTCCCGTCCGCCAACGATAGAACTTTGGGGCCGCGCGCGTCCTTTTCCAGTACCTTGCCTGCCATCAGCCAGTTTTCCAACTCCTGCGCTGTTACAATCCGCATCTTGTTCCTCTAGCCAGTCGTATGGGGCTGCCGTATGGCCAATTCTACCCAGCAATCGAGCATGAAGGTCTATCTGCGGTTGCTGCGCTATGTGGCCCCTTATTGGGGACTGTTCGCAATGAGCCTCCTTGGCTTTCTGCTCTTTGCCTCCACCCAGCCCGCGCTGGGCTACATCCTGAAGTTCTTCGTCGACGGGCTGAACAACCCGGACGCGAGTTTCTTCTCCGAGGTGCCGTACCTCAACGAGGTGCGGTGGTTGGCCGAGCTAAAATTGCTGCAGGCCGTGCCTTTGCTGATCATTCTGATCGCGTTGGTGCAGGGTATTGGCTCCTTCCTTGGCAATTTCTTCTTGGCTAAGGTTTCTCTCGGGCTCGTGCACGATCTGCGCGTCGCGCTGTTCAACAACCTACTGACCCTGCCCAACCGCTACTTCGACAGCCACAACTCCGGCCATCTGATCTCGCGGATCACGTACAACGTGACCATGGTCACTGGAGCGGCAACCGATGCGATCAAGGTCGTGGTGCGCGAGGGCATGACGGTGATTTTCCTGTTCGCCACGCTGCTGTGGATGAACTGGAAGCTCACTCTGGTGATGCTGGCGATCCTGCCGGTGATCGGTTTCATGGTCTCGAGTGCCAGCAAGAAATTCCGCAAGCAGAGCAAGAAGATTCAGGCGGCGATGGGCGACGTGACGCATGTGGCGTCCGAGACCATCCAGGGCTATCGCGTGGTGCGCAGTTTTGGCGGAGAGCCCTACGAGCAGCACCGCTTCCTTGGTGCGAGCTCGGAGAACACGGCCAAGCAGTTGCGCATGGTCAAGACCAATGCGGTGTACACCCCGAGCTTGCAGTTGGTGATCTACAGCGCCATGGCGGTGCTGATGTTCCTTGTGCTGCTGCTGCGAGGCGATGCGTCGGCGGGCGATCTGGTCGCTTACATCACGCTGGCCGGTTTGCTGCCCAAACCGATTCGCCAGCTGTCGGAAGTCAGTTCGACCATTCAGAAGGGTGTCGCTGGCGCTGAGAGCATCTTCGAGCAGCTCGACGAGCAGCCCGAGATCGACACTGGCACGCTGGAGCGCGACTCGGTCAGCGGACGTCTGGAAGTGCGCAACCTCAATTTCGTCTACCCAGGCAGCGACAAGCCGGTGCTGCACGACATCAGCTTCACCGTGGAGCCCGGGCAGATGGTCGCGCTGGTCGGTCGGTCCGGCAGCGGCAAGTCGACACTGGCCAATCTGATCCCGCGTTTCTACCACCATGAGACCGGCCATATCCTGCTGGACGGCGCGGACGTCGAGTCCTACACGTTGCGCAACCTGCGCCGGCATATCGCCCTGGTGACGCAGCAGGTGACCCTGTTCAACGATACCGTGGCGAACAACATCGCCTACGGCGATCTGGCCGGCGCTCCGCTGGACGACATCCGCCGTGCCGCGCGCGATGCCTACGCCGACGAGTTCATCGAGCAAATGCCCGAGGGTTATCGGACTCTCGTCGGGGAAAACGGCGTGCTGCTGTCCGGTGGACAGCGGCAGCGCCTGGCGATTGCGCGTGCACTGCTCAAGAATGCCCCCGTGCTGATTCTTGATGAAGCGACTTCGGCGCTGGATACCGAGTCCGAGCGGCATATCCAGGGGGCTCTGGACCATGTGATGCAGGGCCGCACCACGCTGGTCATCGCTCACCGCCTGAGCACAATCGAGAAGGCCGATCTGATCCTGGTGATGGAGCAGGGCCGCATCGTCGAGCGTGGCACCCACGCCGAGCTGCTGGCGGCGAACGGTGCCTACGCGAGGCTTCATGCGACGCAGTTTCAGGACGACGTATCGGATGAGCAGGGCGTCTGATGCTGCAATTTCTGAAAACCTGGCGTGAGCGCGGCTGGTGCGAGATCGATGCCGACACCTATGCGCAGATCTGGCAGCGCTACGGCGGCAGCGTTGCCACTCACCCGGCCGTCGTCGAGCGCCTGGCCGGTCTTGCGGGTATTCCGGTGCGCTATCTGGCCTGGGAGCGGCAGGGCGAGTTGATCGCCGCGGTGCCTTGCTGGGGGCGCCATCTGGCGCTGTCCAAGGACGTATTGAAAAAGACCGGCAAGCGCGGGCTGTTCGATCTGGGCAATGCCGAGATCATCCTGCCCGTCGCCGAGCAGGCGGCGATTCCGGTCCGCCAGCGCATGCGCTACGTGTCCGAGCTCAATGCTGGCGCGATCAGCACCTTGCGCGAGCAACCGGAGGGTCTGGCGCTGGCGCGCGAACCGGAGGCGTACTCGAAGAAGTTTCGTTACAACCAGCGCCGCGAACAGCGTTTGCTGGAAGAGGCGGGCGGTGCGCTGCGCCCCATGCTCGATTTCTCTGCGGCGGAGCAGGCGGCGATGTACGCCGAGTTGTTTCAACGGCGCTGGAATTTCGAGGCGCCGGGCAAGGCGCATCTGCATGAGGTATTCGAGCTGCTGCGCGAGTTCATGACCGGCTCGGTGGTGCTTCTCGACGAGCAGCCGATCGCCATCCAGGTTCTCTATCGGGTCGAGTCGCCGAAGTGGGTGTCCGTCGAGTACATCAATGGTGGTGTCGACCCGGTGCAGCGGGACTTCAGCCCTGGCAGCGTGCTCAGTTTCGTCAACACCCAGACGGCCTGGGCCGAGGCGCGGGCGCTGGGCAAACCGCTGCGTTACTCCTTTGGCCGGGCGGATCGCGAGTACAAGGATCGCTGGTGCCACCGAGTTCCGGTCTATCAGGTGTGAGCCATGAGTGCACGCAAGCAGCAATTGCTTAAACGCCACCGTAAGCACAAACGCATCGCCCTGCTGGTCGCGCTGGTCGCGTTGCTGCTGCTCGGCGCGCTGGTTGCTTGGTGGTTGGTTCCGCTCTTGCTGGTGCTGGGCTGGATCGCTCATGAGGCCTGGTTTGCCGACCACCTGTTCTACAGCCCTCAGGACGATTACGACTATGTATTCCCGGACGATGCCCAGCGTTATCCGGTGCGGATCGACGGCGGCCGAATCACGGCGCCGGAGCGCTTCGAAGCCGCGGATACGCTTATTCTCGAGATCAAGCTCAAGGCCAGCTGGCTGGGGCGGTGGCTTGATCCGCAGGTGTGGGTCGGTGACGACCGTCAGGATTTCGAGCGGGGCGTTGCCGGCCGGCGCTATCTCAACCTGTCCGGCCAGCATGAGCCGCTGAGTGGCGGTATGCTGCGTGTCAGCGGGCGCTTCTGTCGCCTATCCGGCGAGGCGACGCTCTTCGCGATGCGCAACCCGGATTATTCCGAGCGCCGCGTGCTGATCGTCGCCCCGCATGCCGACGATGCCGAGCTGGCCGCTTTCGGCCTGTACAGTCAGGCGCGCGATGTGGCCATCGTGACCCTGACCCAGGGCGAGATCGAAGCCGACAGATATCGTCGGCTGGGTCTGGACGATGCGTCTGCCGCCAGGCTCAAGGGGCGGTTGCGCACATGGGATAGCCTGGCGGTGCCTTTGTGGGGCGGTGTGCCGCAGTCGCGGTGCGTCCAGCTGGGCTATTACTGCCTGCAGCTGCCCGCCATGGCCGCCGATCCGCAGACGCCGTTCGGTTCGCGCGAATCCGGTGAACAGGACGTGCGCAGCGTGCGCCGGCACAATCCGCTGCTGTTGCCAGCGGATGTGGACGGTGCGCCCAGTTGGGACAATCTGCAGGCCGATCTGCGGGTTCTGCTCGCTCATTTTCGCCCTGAGGTGGTGGTCGCACCGCACCCTGAACTGGATCCTCACGCTGACCATGTGGCTGCCACCCGGGCCTTGTATCAGGCCATGGAGGAGGGCGACTGGCTGCCGGAAACACTGCTGTTGTACGCCAACCACCTGCACGATAACGACCGCTGGCCGATGGGGCCGGCTGATGGCGGCGTGGCTTTGCCGCCCGCCATCGAGCCGCTGCCGGCCGATCGCCTATGGAGCCCGACGCTGGATTCCGAGGCTCGGCTGAACAAGGCCATGGCGCTGGCGATGCAGCACGATCTGCAGGGTCCTTTGCCGCTCAAGAAGCGCCTGCGCCGCCTGATCCAGGCCGCCCTCGCCGGTCGCCGCTGGCCGTCCACCGGCGATGACGAGTTTTTCCGCAAGGCCGTGCGCAGACACGAGCTATTCTGGGTGCGCAAGCTCTAGCAGCGTTGACAGGCTGGCCGGACCAGCGCGGCCCGCATGTTATGATCGCCGCCGTTTTCTGTCAGTCATCGGAGCCCCAATGAAGCTGTCCATGCCCCGTTTCGACCAAGCCGCCGTTCTGGTGGTCGGTGACGTCATGCTCGATCGTTACTGGCATGGCGGTACGTCGCGGATCTCGCCCGAGGCACCGGTGCCGGTGGTGAAGGTCGAGCAGATCGAAGATCGCCCAGGCGGTGCGGCCAACGTCGCGCTGAACATCGCAGCGTTGGGGTCTGCCGCGGCGCTGGTGGGTGTGACCGGCGAGGACGAGGCGCGTCAGAGCCTGGCTGACAGCCTCGCGGCCGCCGGTGTGCAGGCGCATTTCCAGTGCATCGATGACCAGCCCACCATCGTCAAGCTGCGGGTGATGAGTCGCCATCAGCAACTGCTGCGCATGGATTTCGAGGAGCCGTTCAACACCGATCCGGCCGCGTTGCTGGCCGAGGTGGAAGGGCTGCTGGCCGGGGTCAAGGTGCTGGTGCTGTCGGACTACGGCAAGGGCGCGCTGAAGAACCATCAGGCGCTGATCCAGGCGGCGCGGCACCGTGGCATTCCGGTGCTGGCCGACCCCAAGGGCAAGGATTTCGACATCTACCGCGGTGCCACGCTGATCACGCCGAACCTGGGCGAATTCGAGGCGATCGTCGGGCGTTGTGCCGACGAGGCCGAGTTGGTCAGCAAGGGGGCCGAGCTGATGAGCCGGCTCGAGCTGGATGCGTTGCTGGTCACCCGTGGCGAGCACGGCATGACCCTGCTGCGCCCTGATCACGCACCGCTGCATCTGCCGGCCCGTGCCCGCGAAGTGTTCGATGTCACCGGTGCCGGGGATACCGTCATCTCGACCTTGGCCGCTGCGATTGCGGCCGGCGAGGAGCTGCCACAGGCCGTGGCACTGGCCAACTTGGCAGCCGGTATCGTGGTCGGCAAGCTGGGCACCGCCTGCATCAGCGCGCCGGAGCTGCGCCGCGCGGTGCAACGCGAGGAAGGCTCCGAGCGTGGCGTGATGACCGTCGAGCAGCTGCTCACCGCGGTCGAGGATGCCCGCGCCGAGGGCGAGAAGATCGTCTTCACCAATGGCTGTTTCGACATCTTGCACGCCGGTCATGTGACCTACCTCGAGCAGGCCCGGGCCCAGGGCGACCGGCTGGTGGTGGCGGTGAACGATGATGGTTCGGTGAGCCGCCTCAAAGGCCCGGGCCGGCCGATCAACTCGGTGGATCGACGCATGGCGGTGCTCGCCGGTCTGGAAGCGGTGGATTGGGTGGTGTGCTTTTCCGAGGACACGCCGGAAAACCTGCTGGCCCAGGTGCGACCCGATGTGCTGGTCAAGGGCGGCGACTATGGCGTCGATCAGGTCGTCGGTGCCGATCTGGTCAAGTCCTACGGCGGTGTGGTGAAGGTGCTGGGGCTGGTGGAAAACAGCTCGACCACCGCCATCGTCGAGAAGATCCGCAGCCGCTGAGTCCTTTGGATACGCCTACCGCGTATCGCGTCAGTAGGTGGATAGCCGCTTTGCGCGGCTATCCACTACGCGTTAACGGACGGCCGCCATCTGCCGTGCCGCCCACCAATCCCGCCAGCGAACGCGCTCGTCGCGCACCACCCAGCCTTCCTGCGGCGCAAAGCTTTCCGATAGCCATAGGCCGCGAGTGTTCACCGGGCTGAACTGGCCATTACGCAGTTGCAGCAGCTGATCCTGCGGCTGGCCCTGCTGCAGCGGTATCAGGTAGATGTCGGGCCGGCTGCGCTCCAGGCGCGCAACCAGTTGTCCGTCTTCCAGGCGCTCGTCGACGTGGAACAGGCTCAGCTGACGCGCCTCTTTCGGTAGTTCCATGCGCATGTCATAGACCAGCTGCAGCGATGCGGTCGGCAGGTGTACGTAGGCGCGAGGACGCTCCATCAGCACCATGTTGCCGCACTGTACCGGGCGCGTGGCGCCGGATTGCGAGGCGAGCTTGAAGTGCACCGCCTCGCGGTAGTGCAGGCTGGCCTGGTACGGAGTGGGCAGCCACGTATCGCCGAAACGACCGGCGAGCCAGCCTTCAGGAGTTTCCAGCAGGCATTCTTCGGCAATTTCCTGGATGGCGGTGAGCAACGGCAGGTTCAGCTCATGGGCCGGGATGTAGCCGGAGATCAGCTTGAGTACAACGTCGCCGCGGTCCGGCCGCTGCTGACGGACCAGTACCCAGTATTCGCGGCCCTGCCAGCTCATGGTCAGACGCACCGAGACGCCGAGATTGGCCAGTTCGATGGAAAAACGGCCCGGATCGGACACATCCACCGCGCGGCGGCGCTCGATCACTTCGCTGAAGTTCAACGGCCGGCCCAGACTCTGGTAGCTCAGGTTGTCCTGGCTGGCCTCGACGTAGAGAGGCAGGGTCTTGAATGCGGCAGGGCTCTTGCGCACCAGAACTCTTGGCATTCGGTTTCTCCTTGCGGCGAAGAAAGTAACCGCGCGGCATCAGCGTAATGCGCTTCCGCGCAGCGGATGAACGTTGCCGCCAGGACCGTTTCAGTTGCCGGTCAGAACGGCAGCAGCAGTCCGTACGTTAGCCGTCAAATGCTGCGGATTGATAGTGCCGATGATCGCGCCGCTGACACCTGGGTGACCGAACAGCAGCTCGAAACTGCGGCGGACCGGGTCGTCGCCTGGCTTGAGGCAGGCATGACCGCTGGCCAGGGCTTTCTTGATCAGGATGCCCTTGCCGTGTGCAGCAGCGTAGTCGAGGACCGGTCGTTCGGCCTGCTCGTTGAGGTTGTAGGTCACCATCGCGCAGTCGCCCTGCTGCAGCGCAAGCAGCCCACCATCGACCGTCTTGCCGGACAGGCCGAAGGCGAGGATCTTGCCCTCGCGCTTGAGTTGGGCCAGGGTCTGGTAGACCTCGGTGTGCTGCAGTATATCGAGGTCGTTGCCGTCCGAATGCACCAGCACCAGCTCGATGCGGTCGGTACGCAGACGCTTGAGGCTGCGCTCCACCGAGAAGCGCGTGTGGGTGGCAGAAAAGTCGAAACGCGACTGGCCGTTCTCGAACTCCTCGCCAACCTTACTGACGATCACCCAATCCTCGCGCTGTCCAGCCAGCAACGGGCCGAGCCGTTCCTCGCTGACGCCGTAGGCCGGCGCGGTGTCGATCAGGTTGATACCCAGTTCGCGGGCGAGGGTCAGCAGCTGGCAAGCCTGGGCGTCGTCTGGGATGGAAAAACCGTTGGGATATTTCACCCCTTGATCGCGGCCCAGCTTCACCGTGCCCAACCCCAGTGGCGAAATGCTTAGGCCGGTGCTGCCCAGCGGGCGGTGCAGGTCATGCAGCGTCGCGTTCATGGCAGTAGCCCTTCCCAGAACGGCCCAGTCAGCGGCGGACGTGGCAGTTGAGGTAGTGCGGGATGGTTGGCCGGACGAATGCCGTCACGGGCGAGGGCGGCTTCGACGCGGTCGGAGAAGTCGGGGGACAGCGCCAGCTTGGTCGGCCACCCGACCAGCAGTCGGCCCTGCTCGGCAAGGAAGGCGTTGTCCGGACGGGCGAGTGCCGATTGTGCAGGCTCGGCGCGGTCGATACGCAGCGTGGCCCATTGCGCGGAGTACAGGTCGATCCAGGGCACCAGTTCGGCCAGTTCCTTTTTCGCTGCGGCGATCTGAGTGGCTTCGTCGCGCGCCACGCCATCGGCTTCGGCCAGGTCTCCGCCGAGATACCAGAGCCACTCGCCGTCCGCTGTCGGATGGCTGGTGACCGTGATCCGCGGTTTGGTGCCGCCGCCCAGGCAATGGGCATAGAGTGGTTTGAGCGTGGGCGCCTTGACGATGACCATGTGCAGCGGACGGCGCTGCATGGCCGGTTGTTGCAGGCCGAGCGACGCGAGCAGCTCGGCAGTCCCGCCACCGGCGCTGAACACGATGCGCTGGGCACGGATCTCGCGACCATCGACGCGCAACCCGACCAGCTCGTTGTCGTCGAGCAGCGGTTCGATCCGCTCGCAGGCCAGCAGGCTGTCGCCAGCCAGCTCGGCCAGCCGGGCGATCAGGCTGGGCACGTCCAGCACCAGCTCGCTGAGCCGATAGACCTTGCCCTTGAACCGTGGATGCTGCAGCGCAGGCGGCAGCTCATCGCCCTTGACCTGGCCGACCCGCGAGCGCACCGCCTTGCTGGCGAAGAAGCTGGTGAGGTTGCCGGCCAGGGTGCCTGGCGACCACAGATAGTGTGCATCGGACAACAGACGCACGCCGCTGAGATCCAGCTCGCCCTTGCCTTCGAGCGCTTCGCGCCAGCGCCGCGGCATGTCCGCAATCGCCTCGGAGGCACCGGTGAGCGCACCGCTCAGCGCGTACTTGGTGCCGCCATGGATGATGCCCTGGGACTTCACGCTCTGCCCGCCGCCCAGTGCTCCCTTGTCGACCAGCAGGGTGGCAAAACCCAGTCGACGCAGGCGCGCGTTCAGCCAAAGGCCGGCGACGCCGCCGCCAACGATCAGGACGTCGGTGCTGAGGGATTCGGGCATGTGCAGACCTCATTGGGTAAACGGTCGCGCAGTATAACTGCAGTCCGCCGGCAGCTTAGTGGCCTGCACTGCGGGAGAACAACTGGATAACCACCACACCGGCGATGATCATCCCCATGCCCAGTACCGCCGGCAGGTCCAGGTACTGACGATAGAGCACCGCCGCGGCGACGCTGACCAGCACGATGCCGAGCCCGGCCCAGATGGCATAGGCGATGCCTACCGGGATGGTCCGTACCACCAGCGCGAGCATCCAGAACGACAGGCTGTAGCCCGTCACCACCAGCAGCAGTGGCAGCGGACGATTGAAGCCGGCCAGTGCCTTCATCGAGGTGGTGGCGACCACCTCGGCACAGATGGCGATGGCCAGGTAAACATAGCCGGACATGGCGAGATCCTGATTATGGGCGGGCAACTTCGTTCGGTTCCGACCTCGCCAACAAGTTCGCCGGCAGGGCGGTTATGGCTCGCGAGCAGGCAGCTTGCTAAGCTCCGCGCCCATGAATCGCACCCTCTATACCCTGTTGTTTCACCTCGCCCTGCCGCTGGTGTTCCTGCGCCTGCTGTGGCGCGCCTGGCGCGCCCCGGCCTACTCCCGTCGTATCGGCGAGCGTTTCGCCTTCGGTCTGCCGCGGTTGCGTCCGGGTGGCATCTGGGTGCATGCGGTCTCGGTGGGCGAGAGCATCGCCGCGGCGCCGATGATCCGCGAACTGATGGCGCGCTATCCGCATCTGCCGATCACCGTCACCTGCATGACCCCGACCGGCTCGGAGCGCATCCAGGCGCTGTTCGGCGACAGCGTGCAGCATTGCTACCTGCCCTATGACCTGCCCTGGGCGGCGGTGCGCTTTCTTGACCGCGCGCGGCCGAAGCTGGCGGTGGTGATGGAGACCGAACTCTGGCCCAACCATATCCATCAGTGCGCCCGGCGCGGCATACCCGTGGCGCTGGCCAACGCGCGGCTGTCCGAACGTTCGGCCCGCGGCTACGCGCGTTTCGCCCGGCTGACCGCGCCAATGCTGGCCGAGCTGAGCCTGATTGCCGTGCAGACAGAGACTGAAGCCGAGCGTTTTCGCCAGCTCGGCGCACGCCACGAATGCGTCGAAGTGACTGGCTCGATCAAGTTCGACCTGGCCATCGACCCGGCACTGCTGGCGCGGGCGACCGATTTGCGCGATCAATGGGCGGCGCAGGATCGGCCGCTGTGGATCGCCGCCAGCACCCATGCCGGCGAGGACGAAATCATCCTGGCCGCGCATCGACGCTTGCTGGAGCGGTTTCCGCAGGCCCTGCTGCTCCTGGTACCACGGCATCCGGAACGCTTCATCTCGGTGTATGAACTGGCGTGCAAGGAAGGCTTTGCCGCGGTGCGCCGCTCGACGGGTGAGACGGTTGGCGCCGGCACGCAGGTGCTGGTCGGCGACACGATGGGCGAGCTGCTGTTTCTCTATGCCCTGGCCGACGTGGCCTTCGTCGGTGGCAGCCTGGTGCCCAATGGCGGACACAACCTGCTGGAGCCTGCGGCGTTGGGCAAGCCGGTGCTCAGTGGCCCGCATCTGTTCAACTTTCTCGAAATCTCCGCGCAGCTGCGCGATGCCGGCGCCCTGCGCGAAGTACAGGATGCCGATCAGCTGGCTGATGCTGTCGGTGAGCTCTGGCGCGATTCGGCTGCCGCGCAACGGATGCGTGACGCCGGGCTGGGCGTGCTCAAGGCCAATCAGGGCGCCTTGCAGCTTCTGCTGACAGGACTGGCGAGGCTGCTCGGCTAGCCGGTGTGTCTGGTCCGCGAAGAGGCCGGATCAGCTGTCGGCGTCATTGCGCCGTCTGGGGGGCGAGCGCCTGGTGGGCTTTAGCCCACCGGGTCAAGGTTCAAGCGAGCCCCTGGCTCAATAATCCACCCGCACCGGCTGACCGATGGTCTGTGGCAGATCCGGCGGCAGGAAGTCGGTGTCCGGGTTGTAATCGGGTTTCAGGTAGGCCGCCAGCTGCTGCAGGTCGTCCGGGTTCAGCGTGCCGGCCGCCTGCTTCAGGCGCAGGTTGTCGAGAATGTAGTCGTAGCGGGCATTGTTGTAGTCGCGCACGGCGGCATACAGGCGCCGCTGGGTGTCGAGCACATCGACGATGTTGCGGGTGCCGACCTGATAGCCGATCTCGGTGGCTTCCAGCGCACTCTGGTTGGAGATGATCGACTGCCGGCGGGCCTGGACCTGTTCGATATCGGTGTTGACCGCGCGGTGCAGGTTGCGTGTGGCTTCCACCACCTGGCGGCGCAGGCTTTCGCGCTGCTGCTCGCTCTGACTCAACTGGTAATAGGCCTCGCGGCTCTGCGAGGTGGTCAGGCCGCCGCTGTAGAGCGGGATGTTCAGCTGCAGGCCGATGCTGCGCTGCTCGACGTCGCCGGTATAGCGCGGCATTACACCTAGTGAAAGGCCGGTCGAATCGGGGTTCGTGAAGCCGAGCGCGTCGTTGTCGCCCTTGCGGTACGAGGCCACGGCGTCGAGTGTTGGCGCATGGCCGGAGCGGCGCTGGCGCAGGGTTTCCTCGGCGGCGGTCACGGCGTAATTGACCGCCAGCAGGTTGAGGTTCTGCCGCGTCGCCGTATCCACCCACGCCTTGGCCTCGTTTGGCACCGGCGCCAGCACCGGCAGGGTGTGGCGGATGCCTTCCAGCGCCAGGTATTCGCGGTTGGTCAGGGTGTACAGCGCCTGGAAGGCATCCTCGACCTGGCGCTGGGCGATGGAGCGATTGGCGCGCGCGGTATCGAACCCGGCCTGGGCCTCGAGCACGTCGGTCTTGTCGGAAAGACCGACCTCGAAGCGTTCGTTGGCCTGGTCGAGCTGGCGCTTGAACGCGGCTTCCTCGGCCTTTACCGCGGCCAGATTGTCCTGCGCGCGCAGCACGGCGAAGTAGGCCTGGGCGCTCTGCAGGATCAGGTCCTGCTCGGCGATGGAGTATTCGATTGCGGCCTGCTCGCTCACGGCTTCCGCGGCCTTGAGCTGGAACCAGCGGTCGGCACGGAAGATCGGCTGGCTCAGCGTCGCCTGATAGGCGGTGCCACTGCGTGATAGCGACGTGGAGCCCGTGCTGGTATCGACGTCCGTTTCGGTGTCGCTCAGCTCGGCGCCGGCGCTGAGGTTGGGCAGCAGGCCGGCGCGTGCCTGTGGCACCACTTCCTGGCGGGCGCGGAACTGTGCGCGAGCTGCAGCCAGGTCGGCGTTGTTGTTGACGGCTTGCTGGTAGACGCTGACCAGATCGGTCTTGCTGGCGAGGGGGACGGTCTCTTGCGCCCAGGCCCCTCCGGCAGTGAGGGTGGCCACGGCGAGAGCCAGGGGGAGTCTGCGCAGCATGTTGGGTCCATCCTGAATAGAACTGATGGGCAAGGCTAAGCGGCAGCTGTCAGGGGGTCAAGGCGCGCGTGCGCCGTGGTGCGAGGCAGCGATGGCGGTCCGGGCAAATGACCGAACGGTCGACTAGTTTCGCCATTGCCATGGTGTTCGCCCAAGGTCTTGATTAGACTCGACGGCGTTCTTGTCGGGGTGCCTTGAAGCGAAGGCTGAGATCGGAAAGTTCCGGATCCCGTTGAACCTGATCAGGTTAAGGCCTGCGTAGGGAACAAGATGTCCTCGTCTAGAACGTGACGAGTCTCTCCACCGCAGTTGCGGTGCCCGACGCCCTTGATCCGCCGTGTTGCTCAGGTTCGCTCCGACACATCCCAGGAGAAGCCGATGAGCGTGCAAAGCAACAAGAACCTGAGTGAATCCGCCCAGGTCGACCAGCAGTCCATTCAACCCTTCCCGCGTTCGCAGAAAATCTATGTCCAGGGTTCGCGCCCGGACATCCGCGTACCGATGCGCGAGATCAGCCTGGACGTGACACCCACCGACTTCGGCGGCGAGATCAACGCGCCGGTCACCGTCTACGACACTTCCGGCCCCTACACCGACCCGAACGTCACCATCGACGTGCGCAAGGGCCTGGCCGACGTGCGCAGTGCCTGGATCGAGGACCGCGGCGACACCGAGAAGCTGCCGGGCCTGACCTCCGAATTCGGCCAGCGTCGCCTCAACGATGCCGAACTTTCCGCCATGCGCTTCGCCCATGTGCGCAACCCGCGCCGGGCCAAGGCCGGGCACAACGTCAGCCAGATGCACTATGCAAAGAAGGGCATCATCACGCCGGAGATGGAGTACGTCGCCATCCGCGAGAACATGAAGCTCGCCGAGGCGCGTGAAGCCGGCCTGCTGGTCGAGCAGCATGCCGGGCAGAGCTTCGGCGCGGCCATTCCCAAGGAAATCACCCCCGAATTCGTCCGCTCGGAAGTCGCGCGCGGCCGCGCCATCATCCCGGCGAACATTAACCACACCGAGCTGGAGCCGATGATCATCGGCCGCAACTTCCTGGTGAAGATCAACGGCAACATCGGTAACTCGGCGCTGGGCTCCTCCATCGAGGAAGAAGTGGCCAAGCTGACCTGGGGCATCCGCTGGGGTTCGGACACCGTGATGGACCTGTCCACCGGCAAGCACATCCACGAGACGCGCGAGTGGATCATCCGCAACTCGCCGGTGCCGATCGGCACCGTGCCGATCTACCAGGCGCTGGAAAAGGTCAACGGTGTTGCCGAAGACCTGACCTGGGAGCTGTTCCGCGACACCCTGATCGAACAGGCCGAGCAGGGCGTGGACTACTTCACCATCCATGCCGGCGTCTTGCTGCGCTATGTGCCGCTGACTGCCAAGCGCGTGACCGGCATCGTCAGCCGCGGCGGCTCGATCATGGCCAAGTGGTGCCTGGCGCATCACCAGGAGAATTTCCTCTACACCCACTTCGAGGAAATCTGCGAAATCATGAAGGCCTACGACGTCAGCTTCTCGCTGGGCGACGGCCTGCGTCCGGGCTCGATCGCCGATGCCAACGATGCCGCGCAGTTCGGCGAACTGGAAACCCTCGGCGAACTGACCAAGATCGCCTGGAAGCATGACGTGCAATGCATGATCGAAGGCCCCGGCCATGTGCCGATGCACATGATCAAGGAGAACATGGACAAGCAGCTGGAATGCTGCGACGAGGCGCCGTTCTACACCCTCGGCCCGCTGACCACCGACATTGCCCCGGGCTACGACCACATCACCAGCGGCATCGGGGCGGCGATGATCGGCTGGTTCGGTTGCGCCATGCTCTGCTACGTCACGCCGAAGGAGCACCTCGGTCTGCCGAACAAGGATGACGTGAAGACCGGCATCATCACCTACAAGATCGCCGCGCACGCTGCTGATCTTGCCAAGGGTCATCCGGGCGCGCAGATCCGCGACAACGCGCTGTCCAAGGCGCGCTTCGAGTTCCGCTGGGAGGATCAGTTCAACCTCGGCCTCGACCCGGACACCGCGCGGGCCTTCCACGACGAGACGCTGCCGAAGGAATCGGCGAAGGTGGCGCATTTCTGCTCCATGTGCGGGCCGAAGTTCTGCTCGATGAAGATCACCCAGGAAGTGCGCGAGTACGCTGCCGAGCACGGCCTGACCGACGAGCAGAAGGCCATCGAGGCGGGTTTCGCCGAGCAGTCCTCGCGCTTCAAGGACGAGGGATCGGTGATCTACAAACAGGTGTGACCGGCGAGGGCGGGCCTGCGCTGATCATGAGCGCGGCTAACGCTGTGCGGTTATCCACCCTGCGGGAAGCTTCGCCTTGTGCTGCCGGCAGGCTTAGGGTGGATGGCCGAAGCCATCCACCGGCTTGCCCGCCCAGCGCTACCCGAGGCGATCTGCAACCTGTTGATTTTGCTGCATTAGACGCTTAGAGTGCTCGCCCTTCGCTATGCCCATGTAGCTCAGCGGTAGAGCACTCCCTTGGTAAGGGAGAGGTCGGCGGTTCAAGTCCGCCCATGGGCTCCATTGTTTGGCGGGTGCAGTCGTTAACCGTGACCTGGCCAATGGCCGCTGCAGCATTTTCCGGCTAAGGTCCCCTGTGTTTTCGACACTCAGGGACGAGTCATGGAAATCCTTCATCACGGCGCCGCCGATGGCGTCACCGGCTCCTGTCATCAGCTGCGCCTGGATACCGGTTTCAGCCTGCTGGTCGATTGTGGGCTGTTCCAGGGGGCCGATACCTCGCCGGGACGGGCCGGGGCCGGCAGTCTGGATATCGAGTTCGACCTGGCCGGCATTCGTGCGCTGGTCGCAACCCACGTGCATATCGACCACGTCGGCCGCATTCCCTACCTGCTGGCCGCAGGCTTCAGTGGCCCCATCCTCTGCAGTGAGCCTTCTGCCCGGCTGCTGCCGATCGTGCTCGAGGACGCCTTTCGTCTCGGCATCAGTCGTGACCAGCACAAGGTCGAGCAATATCTCGCGCTCGTCGAGCGGCGTCTGATCGCGTTGCCCTACAACCGCTGGTTCACCCTCAGCGACACGTCGTCGTTGCGGGCGCGCATCCGCCTGCGGCGCGCCGGGCATATCCTCGGCTCGGCCTATGTCGAGGTGGACATCAGGCGTCCTGGCCAGGCACGTCGGCGTGTGCTGTTCTCGGGTGATCTCGGTGCGCCCCATGCGCCCTTGCTGCGCCCGCCGCAAGTGGCGGCCGGTGCAGACGTGGTGGTGCTGGAGAGCACCTATGGCGACCGCCAGCACGAGGATCGAATGCAGCGCCGACAACGCCTGAAGCGACTGATCGAGAAGGCGCTGGCCGACGACGGCAGCGTGCTGATCCCGGCCTTCAGCATTGGCCGCACTCAGGAGCTGCTCTACGAGCTGGAACAGATCATCTTCGAGGCCCATGCCGGGGCCGGCCCTGCGTCTGGTGCCGGCTGGCGGCAGCTGCCGATCATCCTCGACTCGCCGCTGGCCAGTCGCTTCACCGAGGCATACCGCGAGCTGCGCCCGTTCTGGAATGACGAAGCGCAGGGTCGGCTGCGCGAGGGGCGCGATCCGATGGCATTCGACCAGCTGCTCACCGTCGACAGCCACGACCAGCATCTGAGCATGGTCCGCCACCTGGCCGAAACGGCGCGGCCGGCCGTGGTCATCGCCGGTGGCGGCATGTGCGCCGGCGGGCGCATCGTCAACTATCTGAAGGCGATGCTCGAAGATCGGCGGCACAACGTTCTTTTCGTCGGTTACCAGGCTGCCGGCACCCCTGGGCACGCCATCCAGCGCTTCGGCCCTCGCGGTGGCTACGTCGAGCTCGATGGCCAGCGGCTGGACATCCGCGCCGGTATTGAAAGCATTGGTGGCTACTCGGCGCATGCCGATCGGAATGGGCTGCTTGGCTTCATCACCACGATGCGGCGCTGGCCGAGCGAGGTGCGGCTGGTGCATGGCGAGGCGCGCGCCAAGCAGCAACTGCGCGAGGGCCTTATGTCAGCCTATGCGGCCAAGGGGCGTAGGGTAGACGTGCTGGTCCCCGAGCGCTGAGCTTCGCTCTAGCGGCCCTGCAGTACGTCCCGGTAGACCTGTACCGTTTGCTCGCACATGCGCTGCGCACTGAACTTCTCCCCGAAGCGGCGCGCCGCATTCGCTCCCAGCTCGGCGGCCAGAGCCGGATTCTCCCAGAGTTGGCTCATGGCCCGTCGCAATGCTGGCGAGTCGGCCGGCGGGACGGCCATACCGGTAACGCCGTCCAGGTTGACGAATGTCGTCCCCGTGCCGATCTCGCAGGAGATCATCGGCTTGCCATACATGGCCGCCTCCAGCAGAGAAATGCCGAATGCCTCCGAGCGCAGGTGTGATGGAAAGACGAATGCGTGGCAGAGTTGCAGCAGGCAGGCCTTGTCCTCATCGGCGATCCGCCCGGTCCAGATCAGATGTGCAAGTCCGAGCTGGCGTGCCTGTTCCTTGAGGTTGGCTTCCTCAGGACCTGCGCCAGCGATCACTACTGGCCAGCCAGTGCCGGCCACCGCCTCGAGCAAATACTCCAGCCCCTTGTAGTAACGCAGTACGCCGACAAACAGGAAAAAGCGCGCCGGCAGGCGCTCGCGCCAATAGGTCAGGCGCTCGGTCGAAGGCTCGGGGTAGGCCCGACGGTCCAGGCCGAAGGGGATGGCTACCGTCTTGTCTCGGTACCGGCCCAGGACCTCGCTGCTTTCAAGATAATTCGGCGAGGAAGCGATGATGCGGTCCATGCTCGCCAGGAAGCGCTGCATCAGCGGCTTATAAAGGGCGAGCAGCGTGCGCTGGCGGACGATGTCCGAATGATAGCTGGCCACACATGGCCGCTTGTGCCGGCTCACGAAGTGCACTAGATCCATTACCGGCCAGGGAAAATGGAAATGGATGATATCGGCCTGCCTAGCCGCATCGCTGAACAGCTCGAATGCTTCCCGGGAAAAGCCGGTGGAGGCAATGAACAGATCCTGACGCGCCCTGATCACCTCATGGTCCGCGACCCACAGGCGCTGCGGCGAAGCATCAGGGCTCAGTGTCAGTACTCGGCTTTCAACCCCCAGTTCGCGGTTGCCTTGGCACAGCTGATAGATGACCTGTTCTATACCACCGGTGGTATCCGGCAGGTAGGTCTTGAAAAAGTGAAGGACGCGCATGGGGGCTCGAGGCAGGTTGTAGGGCGGCCTGAATACGCTGAGCGATCGGGCTGGCGCCAAAAGGGATAGAGGCCGGCATGGGGCCCCGGGCCGGAAATCTACCTTGCGTCCCAGTGTCCCGACAAGGGAGTCATTCATCGTGCCAGCTCGGTTTACATTCTCCGGTGGATATAACGATGGTAGACTCCGCCGCTTTCGAATATGCCAGGCAGTACCGAATCCATGCGTAATGTTCGCGAAAACAGCCTGAAGACCGCGCTCAAGGCGTGCAAGGGCAGTTTCCTCTCGGTCGGCTTCTTCAGCTTCTTCGTCAATGCCCTGATGCTGGTGCCGTCGTTTTACATGCTCCAGGTTTATGGTCGTGTCGTAACCAGCGGCAGCATCCCTACGCTGGTGATGCTCACGCTCATCATGACCATTCTGATGGGCACCATGGGCTCGCTGGAGTGGGTGCGTTCGCGCATCATGGTGCGCCTGAGCACCCGGCTGGATGTCTTGCTGAGCCGCGACGTCTACCGGGCGAGCTTCAAAAAGGCCCTGGACAGCGGTGGCATGGATGCGTCGGCGCAGCCTCTTAATGACCTTACCGGGCTGCGCCAGTTCCTCACGGGTAACGGTCTTTTTGCATTTTTCGATACCCCCTGGCTACCCGTCTACATCGGCGTAATGTTCCTCTTCCATCCATGGTACGGCTGGTTTGCCATCGGCTGCGCCATCGTTCTGCTCATGCTTGCGGTAGTCAACGAAAAGCTGACCGGCAAGGCCATCGCCGATGCCAACAAGCAGAACATCGCTGCGAACCTGCACACCAACAAGAATCTGCGCAACGCCGAAGTGATCGAATCCATGGGTATGCTGGAAACGCTCATGGGGCGCTGGGGCGAGCGTCAGCGTCAGGTTCTGCTGTTGCAATCGCAGGCTAGCGACAAGGGTGGAATGGTTACCTCGTTCTCCAAGACATTCCGCATGCTGTCGCAGTCGCTCATTCTGGGCATTGGTGCCTATCTGGCGGTCAAGCAGGAAATCACCCCCGGCCTGATGATTGCCGGCTCCATTCTCCTCGGTCGTGCGCTGGCGCCGATCGACCTGATGATTGGCAGCTGGAAGGGCTTCATTTCGGCCCGCTCCCAGTACGCACGACTGAACGAGATCCTGGACGAGCAGCAGGCTGAGCCGCAACGCATGTCCTTGCCGGCGCCTGAGGGCCATGTGCTGGTAGAAAACCTCATCGTCAGTGCGCCCGGTTCCAAGACGCCGATTCTCAAGAACATCAGCTTCGCCGTACCGGCAGGCTCGATAGTGGGTGTCATAGGCCCGAGCGCCTCCGGCAAGTCCACATTGGCTCGAGCCCTGCTTGGCGTCTGGGCACCGCAGCATGGTGTCGTGCGGCTCGATGGCGCGGATATCAATAATTGGGACAAGCGCGAGCTGGGCCCCTACGTCGGTTATCTGCCGCAGGACATCGAGCTGTTTGAAGGCAGCATCAGCGAAAACATAGCCCGATTCCGCGAAGTAGAGCCGGACAAGGTTATTCAGGCAGCCAAGGCCGCCGGTGTGCACGAGATGATCCTGCAGCTACCTGAAGGCTATGACACGGTAATCGGCTCGGACGGGGTCAACCTGTCCGGTGGCCAGCGCCAGCGCGTTGGGTTGGCGCGGGCGATTTATGGTAGCCCCCGCCTGATTATCCTTGACGAGCCCAACTCCAATCTTGATGAAGTCGGCGAGCGCGCACTGGCCATGGCCATCCAGCAGCTCAAAGCCAGTGGCGCCACGGTGTTCATCATTACCCACCGCACCAGCATCCTGGCCCAGCTCGATCGCCTGCTGGTTATGAGCAACGGAGCAATCGGCCTGTATGGACCGCGCGACAAGGTCATGGCCGAACTCAACAAGCAACAAGCCAGCGCCCAGAAGATTGCCCAGGTAGCGCCTGGGCAATCCGCGGCACGCTCGTAACCGAGACCATCATGACCAGCATGAACAACGCCATCGAAGATCGTCTTGCCAGCCTGCCGGCGTCGGACCGCAAGGCTCGCCTGATCGGTTTTGCCATCGTTTTCGTGATGTTTGGGCTCTTTGGTGCCTGGGCCACCTTCGCCCCTTTAGGCAGCGCCGCACTGGCGCCCGGTGTAGTGACCGTGCAGTCCTATCGCAAGACCATCCAGCACTTGGAAGGCGGCATCGTCAAGGAGCTGCATGCCCGTGACGGAGACGTCGTGGCTGCAGGCGATCCGCTGATCGTGCTTGACGACACCCAGGTCCGTGCCGAATACGGCATGACGCTCAGCCAGCTGGTGGCTGCCCAGGCCATGGAAGCACGGCTGCAGGCCGAGCGCGACGGGCGGGAGCAGATAGACTTCAGCGGAATGATCGAAACCAGCAGCCATCGCGCGATCGAGGCCCAGGACGGGGAAACCCAGGTGTTCAATGCCCGTCGTGGTTCAAGGCTTGGAGAAGTCGCGGTTCTGCAGAAGCGTGTCGGACAGCTGCAGGAGCAGATTTCTGGCTTGCAATCAATGGTCGCTACCAAGCGCAATCTGGAAAAGTCCTACCGCGATGAAATTGGCGAACTGACGGAGCTCTTGGCAGAGGGTTATGTCGACAAGCAGCGCCTGCTCGAACAGCAGCGCCGCCTCGACATGCTCAAGGCCGAGATTGCCGACCATCAGTCCGAAGTCACCAAGACCCGGTTGCAGATCAGTGAGACCGAGCTGCAGATACTCCAGCTGAATAAGGACTTCAATTCGGAGGTGGTGTCGCAGCTCTCCGAGGTGCAGACAAAAGTGTTCGACCTGCAGGAGCGCAAGGCCGCGCTGGAAGATCGCCTGAGCCGCATCGTCATCCGTGCCCCCGAAGACGGCATGATCCTGGGCATGAAGGTCCACACGATCGGCGGTGTCGTCAGCCCGGCCACGCCGTTGCTCGATATCGTGCCTTCGGTGTCCGACCTTATCGTCGAGGCTCAGGTGTCGCCTATCGACATTGACCGTGTAAGCGTGGGCAAGCCCGCCGATATCCGCTTCAGTGCCTTCAATAGTTCGACCACGCCGGTAATCAAGGGTGTTGTCCGGCATGTATCGGCGGATCGCCTGATCAATGAGGAAACGGGCATGCCCTACTACCTGGCGCGCGTCGCGCTGACCGAGGAGGGTGCGCGTGCGCTGGGCTCGCTTACGCTGCAACCGGGCATGCCGGCAGAGGTACTGATCAATACCGGCACTCGGACCATGTTGCAGTATTTGATGCAGCCGGCGACCGATGCCTTTGCCAGATCATTGATCGAGGACTGATGGTGCGCTGCTTCGCTTCTCTTTGCTTCAGCCTGTTCTTCGGCCTCGTTCATGCCCAGGCCGCCGAATCACCGGCGGCGCCGCCGGGTGAGGTTACGGCCTCGACCTACTCTGCCAACCTGATGCAACTCTATCGTGAGTCCCGCCTTGAGGATCCGCGTGTCCTCGCCGCCTACGCTCGTGCTCAGGCAGGCAAAGAGCGCGAACGCGAAGCTTTCGGCGGACTGCTGCCGCAGGTCACCGCCAGCAGCAGCTTCAACCGTACCAATCGCGACGTGGAAACCTACACCGAAAGCTTCAACAACGAGCGCTACGCTCTCTCGCTAAGCCAGCACTTGTATAACAAACAGGCCTGGGAGAACTACCAGGAGTTCAAGGCCCGGGCGCGGCAGGGCGAGTACGAAGCGGAAGATGCGCAGGCGGAGGCGACCGTTGACCTGGCTCAGCGCTATTTTGTTGCCCTGGCGTCGGACGACGAACTGGAGCTGGTGCTGGCCGAGCGCCGTGCCACGCAGAAGAATCTCGACCGCGTTGAGGCAATGTACGAGCGACAGCTCGCCATGGTGACCGACGTACTCGATTTGCGGGCGCGCGTCGATGCATTGGCTGCGCAGGAGGTCGAGGCGCGCAATCAGGTACGCGTCAGCCGCGAGGAGTTGTCCGAAATCATCGGTCGCCCCGTGACCGAGCGCCTCAGTCGTATTCGCGAAGACATCGAGCTGCAGGTGCCGGGCGAAAGCGTCAGCGTCTGGGTCGAGCGTGCTGTCGCCGCGAACCCTGCGCTCAAGGCCCAGGAACAGGCTCTGGCGGCCGCCGAGGCCGCCCTTCGTGAAGGGCGGGGTGGGCATTACCCTTCGGTAAGTCTCAACCTCAGCGCTCAGCGCAGCGATGTCGGTTACGACAACACCCTTGCGCCTCGCTCGGATAGCTATGTCGCCAGCCTTGGCGTGCAGATCCCGATCTACAGTGGCGGCTCCACCTCGGCTCGTAGCCGCGCGCTTTACAACGACCGGCTTTCAACCGAACAGCAGATGGAGGCGGTGCGCAGAGAAGTCGTCAAGGAAACCACAAGCGCTTACCTGACCGCTCAGGCCAGCATTGAAAAAATTCGTGCTTCACGTAATGCGCTGGAGTCGGCAGAGCGGTCCAGCGTGGCTGCCGAGCGCGGCTTCGAGTTCGGCGTCGTCAACGCGGTTGACGTGCTGACCGCGGTGCAGAATGAATACAAGGCTCGGCGTGATCTGCTCAAGGCGCAGTACGATTTCATCACTAATCTGCTCGTCCTAAATCGTTGGGCTGGTGCCCTATCCGAACAGAGCGTTGGCTCGGTTAACCTGTGGCTCACCGCCCATGAGGAGCCCAGGGCGCTGGAAAGAGCAGAAGGGGACTGACCGAGCCGGAGCTCCTGCGTGCTCCTTCAAGTCAAGGTATATAAAGTACGCCTTTCCTTTTTTGGAGCAGTCGTAAAGATGCTCCAGTTCGTCGACTACAGGGACCGATCTTGAACAAACAGCTGCTTGAATTGTGGCAGGCGCGCTATTTCATCCGTAATTCCATCCGCAACGAGTTCATTAGCAGGGTCGTGCGCAGCCGGCTCGGCCTGGTCTGGATCGTGTTGTACCCGCTGGCTCAGGTCGCGATCTATGCATTCGTGCTGTCTGTGGTCATGTCCGCTAAGCTTCCCGGCCTCGATGGTGCCTACGCCTATCCATTGTTCCTGACGGCCGGAATTCTCGCCTGGTCATTGTTCACCGAGGTCGTCAGCCGTTGTCTCAACCTTTTCATCGAGAATGGTAACCTCTTGAAGAAGATGGTGTTTCCGCGCCTTGCGCTGCCGGTGATCGTCGCGGGCTCGGCCTTGTTGAACAATGCGGTTCTGTTTCTCTCCGTCATGGCGATCTTTGCTTTGCTCGGCCATGCCCCGGGCTGGTCGATTGTCTGGTTGCCGCTGCTTACGCTACTGATGTTGGGCCTGGCGCTTGGGCTGGGGCTGGCGCTCGGTATGCTGAATGTATTCATGCGAGATATCGGTCAGCTCGTAACCATTGCCCTGCAGTTCGGCTTTTGGTTGACACCGATCGTCTACAGCATCGACCTGCTACCTGAGCGGGCAAGGCACCTGTTGTTCCTCAACCCGCTGACTGCAGTGGTCCAGGCCTATCAGGCGGTTTTGGTATACGGCCGCGGCCCGGACTTGCATGCACTGATCTACCCAGCTGCTTGTATGGCGCTTGTGCTCGCCCTTGCCGCCTACCTTTATTGGCGTGGCATCGATGAAGTGGTGGATGTCCTATGAGTTTCGCGTTGCGTGTGGACAGTATTTCCAAAGCTTTCAGTACCTATCGCCACGAACGCCACCGCATACTGTCCTGGTTCGGCTGGAACGCCTCTGGAGTTCATCAGACCTCCGTGCTCGAGGACATCAGCTTCGTTCTCGAGCCCGGTGAAGCCGTAGGGCTTATCGGGCTGAACGGTGCCGGCAAGAGCACCCTGCTCAAGATCATTACAGGCACGCTGAAACCGAGTAGCGGGAGCGTGACCGTTCAGGGCCGAGTTGCTGCGATTCTCGAGCTCGGGATGGGTTTCAACCCCGAATTGACAGGCCGGCAGAACGTCTACCATGTTGCCGGCCTGATGGGCCATTCGCGTTCACAGATCGATGAATTCATCGAAGAGGTCCATGCATTTTCCGAAATTGGCGATTACTTCGAGCAGCCGATACGGGTCTACTCCAGCGGCATGCAAATGCGCCTGGCATTCAGCATCGCTACCGCACGGCGCCCGGAGATATTGATCGTCGACGAAGCGCTGTCGGTGGGTGATGCATATTTCCAGCACAAGAGTTTCGACCGCATTCGACAGTTCACGCGTCAGGGCACCACGCTGCTGCTGGTCAGTCATGACAAGCAGGCCATTCAGAGCATCTGTACGCGCGCCATCCTGCTCGATAATGGCCGTATCGCCATGCAGGGCGAGCCGGATCAGGTTATGGACTTCTACAACGCAATGCTCGCGAGCCACCAGGAACAGCAGGTTATCCAGGCGGGGCAAGGTGGCGCCTTGCTGTCCGGCACTGGGGAGCTGACCTTTAGTGGAGTTGAGCTGCGGGACTTGTCGGGGCAACCGGTGGAAGTGATCGATGTGGGACAGCCGGTACGGCTCCGCATTCGTGCGCGGAGCCTTGCGGCCGTGCCGGACCTGGTGCTTGGCTTCCTCATCAAGGACCGCTACGGGCAGGATGTTTTCGGCACCAATACACGGCAGCTCGATCAGGTGCTGCATGACATTCCTGAAGCGCAGGAGCTGGAGTGGAACTTCGATTTTGCCGCCGACATTGGCCCCGGAACCTACTCGGTGACCATCGCCCTGCACAGCGTTGTCGGCCATATCGAGCGTAACTATGCCTGGCAGGAACGGGCATTGATGTTCGAAGTCATCAACCGCAGCCGCCGCGAATTCTCCGGAGTCGCTTGGCTGGATACCCGGGTGGAGTGCGGCAAGCGCCATGAGCAATGATTTCTACCGCGCTCTGGAGGAGCGCTTCCGTGCGCCGCAAGCCGAGATCAGGCGGCGCCTCGAGGGTTATCTGCCCTACCTGCGCGCGCTGCGCGAGCTTACACCGCAGCCGCGAGCGTTCGATATCGGATGCGGGCGCGGCGAATGGCTACAGCTGCTCGCCGAGGAAGGGTTCAAGGCCGAGGGCGTCGACCTGGATGACTCGATGCTCGCTGCCTGCCACGAGCGTGGTTTGCAGGCAAAGAACCAGGACGCCCTCGAAGCGCTCTCAGGCATGGCCGATGAGAGCCTTGATCTGGTCACGGCCTTCCATGTGGTCGAGCATCTCGAATTCGACTACCTGCATCAGCTCCTGCCCGAGTGCCGGCGCGTGTTGCGTCCGGCAGGCTTGCTGATCCTCGAAACGCCGAACAGCGAAAACCTGATTGTCGGCACCAACAACTTCTACCTGGACCCGACCCACCAGCGGCCCGTGCCCGCACTGTTCCTGGAATTCCTCTGCCAGTACCACCTGTTCGACCGATGTCGAATCCTGCGTTTGCAGGAGGACCCGGTACTACACCGAGGCGATGCCCGGATCGGTGTATGGCAGGTCCTTTATGGTGTCAGCCCCGATTATGCCGTGGTCGCACAGAAGGGCCCCATCGCCCAGGGCGATGGGCTCGAACGGCTGTTCGAGCAAAAGAGTGGAATCACGCTCGAGGAGTTGGCCTGTCGACATGATGAGGATCTGCAGGCCCGATTACCGACTCCTGGCCAGGCTCAGGATCTGGACGTCATCATCCGCCGTCAGGGTGAGCGTCTGGTGCGTCTCGACGAGCAACTGGCCAAAGACCGCTTGCTCATCGATCGGCTCGTTCGCCAGATCGAGCGTTCCCCCACGGCCAGGCTCGGCCGCCTGTTTGCGCGCCTTGGCCGTCCGCAGCTGAAGATGCGCTGGGTAAAACACGCGGTCGCCACGCTTCTGAGGCGCCCGGTCTTGCGCATGATCGCCGTCGCCGAACGCAGTCCCACCCTCGGAAAACCACTGATGCGGCTGCGTCAGGCCTGGCCGGGCCTGGATCGCCGTTTCGTCCGCTACCTGAGCGTGCTGCAAGGCCGGGCAGGCGGCCAGGAGGTGGCGGCGATGGCACCGCGGGCGGCATTGCTTCTCGAGCGCCTGGCGCTGCTGGCGAGCGTCAGCGGAGCGCCGGCACCGTCGGTGGGGCGAGCCCGCCTGGCCTACGTGTCTCCTTTGCCCCCCGAGCGTACCGGGATCGCCGACTACAGTGCCGAACTGCTGCCTGTGCTGGCTGAGCGCTACCAGATCGATGTCATCGTCGAGCAGCCACTCGTTGCCGGGCAGTGGCTCCAAGCCCACTGCGCAATACGCGATGGCGCATGGCTCCTGCAGCATGCCGGGCAGTACCACGCGGTCATCTACCACATCGGCAATTCGCACTATCACGCCTGGATGTACAACCTGCTGCGGCAGGTGCCGGGGGTAGTGGTGCTGCACGATTTCTACCTCAGCGGGCTGATCTGGGCGCTCGATTGCGATCCCCGCTTTGCCGGCATCAAATGGCGCGAGCTGCATTACGGCAGTGGGCACACAGCCGTTGCCGAAGTGGCTTGTGCCGCCGACGAGGGGAGGGCGGCCATGGCCTACCCCTTCAATCGCTCCCTGCTGGACGCCGCTGCCGGCGTCATTGTCCACTCGCAGGCTTCCCTGCGTTTGGCTCGCCAGTGGTACGGACCTGATGCGGGAGCCGACTGGGCGCTGGTACCCCATCTGCGGCAGCCTGTCGAGCGGGAGAGCCGACAGACGGCGCGTGAGCGCCTGGGCATCGCGCAGGATGCCTTTCTCGTCTGCAGCTTTGGGCTACTCGGGTTGACCAAGCTCAATGACCGCCTGCTGTCGGCCTGGCTGGCATCGAGCCTTGGCGCTGAACCTGATGGCTTGCTGGTATTCGTCGGCGAGCTGGGCGACGACCCCTACGCCATGCAGCTGCGCCAAGCCATCGAGCGCAGCGGCCTGGCGGACCGCATCCGCATCACCGGCTGGGTGGATGTCGAAACGTTCCGAGGCTATCTGGCCGCTGCCGACTTGGCGGTACAGCTGCGCACGCTGTCACGAGGCGAAACCTCGGGCACGGTGCTCGATTGCATGAACCACGGTTTGCCGACGATCATCAACGCCAACGGCAGCATGGCCGACTTGCCACCCGAAGGCGTCTGGCGCCTGCCGGACGAATTCAGCGATGCGCAACTGATCGAGGCGCTACAAGCCCTGTATGCCGACCAACCTGCCCGCGTCGCCCTCGGCAAGAGGGCGCGCCAGCTGATCGAGACGGTTCATTCGCCGGCCCGTTGTGCTTGGCTGTACGCCGACGCCATCGAGCGTTTCGTCGCTCGCGCAAAGGCCGATCAACAGCGCCTGGCTGCAGCCTTGGCGCCGCTTGGAGCGTACCCTTCCCGGGATGCGCTACAGGCGCTCGCTTCACGACTGCCGCCGAGTCAGCCGGCAATTCATCAACCGCAGCTGCTGCTCGATATCACCGCTACCTGCCGGCTTGACCGGCAGACAGGCATCGAGCGCGTAGCCAGAGCGCTCACCCTGGCGCTTTTGGCTAACCCGCCAGCGGGTATTCGGGTCGAGCCCGTCTATCTCTCTGATTGCGGTGGGCGCTGGCATTATCGGTATGCCTGCCAGTACACCGCCCACCTGCTCGGCCTGCCTGCGGCAACTTCGGACTATGCGGTGGACGCGTGCGCCGGAGATCGACTGATAGCCTTGGACATCTCCGGTGATAGCTTCGTGGCCGCAACGCGAGAAGGCCTGTTCGAGCGCATGCGCGCCGACGGGGTGAGCACCCGCATGTTGCTGCACGACCTGCTGCCCGTAACCCGGCCGGAGCTTTTTCCTGCCCGCGCGCCAGCGCATTTCCACGCGTGGCTGCAGGCAGTTGTGCGCCTGGATGGCGCCGTTTGTGTTACCCGGACGGTGGCCGATGAGCTGCGCTACTGGATGCGAATCGAGGCGCGTTGGCGCCTCGACCAGTTCCGTATCGATTACTCCCATCACGGAGCGGATCTCGCAAGCTCGGCGCCAAGCTCTGGCTTGCCTGCCGAAGCCGAAGCGCTGGTCCAGCGTTTGTCACAGGCGCCCAGCATCCTCATGGTCGGTACATTGGAGCCCCGCAAGGGCTATTCCCAGGCTCTCGCCGCCTTCGACGAGCTGTGGGCACGCGGAGTCGAGGTCAATCTGGTCATCGTCGGTCATGAAGGCTGGCGCGAATTGCCGGACGCCGAGCGCCGCTCTATCCCTGCGCTCGTGCACACGCTGCGTGAACATGCGCAACTGGGGCGGCGACTGTTCTGGCTAGACGGCATCAGCGACGAGTACCTCGAACGTGTCTATGGATGCTGTCGTGGTCTTCTTGCGGCCTCGGAAGACGAGGGCTTCGGGCTGCCGCTGATCGAAGCGGCGCAGCATGGTCTGCCCATCCTGGCGCGCGACATACCGGTCTTTCGCGAGGTGGCCGGTGACCATGCGCGCTTCTTCCAGGCAGATGAGCCGATCGCCCTCGCCCAAGCCATGCAGGACTGGATCGCCGACGGATTCACGCCAGCTTCGCGAGGGCTGCCCTGGCTGACCTGGAAGCAGAGTGCAGCCAACCTTGTGCGCATCCTGGCCGAGCAAGGCTGTTGACCCGCAGCGGCCCGCGGGAGCACCCGCGGGCGGTGGTTCTCCACTGGTGCGCCTTGTGCTTGAATGCCCGCCGCAAGCAGACGCATCCTTCCATCAGATGACCGCAAGGCCCGGATAATCAGAGCTCAGCATGACCCCTGTTCCCGCCGTATCGCCTGTACGAGGCCAATACTTTCCCTATATCGATGGCTTGCGAGCCTTCGCCGTGCTCTCGGTGCTTATCTACCACCTACATGCATCCTGGCTGCCTGGGGGGTTCGTGGGCGTCGACGTGTTTTTCGTCATCTCCGGCTTCGTCGTCAGCGCGTCGATTGCCAGCTTCCGGGGACGGGGCCTGGGAGCCTTCCTTGCCTATTTCTACGCCCGGCGGATCAAGCGCATCTTTCCGGCGCTTATCGTCTGCCTGCTGATCACGGCTTACGTCTCGGCGCTGTTCATTCCTTCCTCATGGCTGAGTGCGGTGAACCAGCAGACCGGCCTGTATGCCTTTTTCGGCCTGAGCAACTTCATCCTGGCACGTACCGGACGCGACTATTTCGCCCCGACGACCGAGTTCAATCCCTATACCCATACCTGGTCGCTGGCAGTCGAAGAGCAGTTCTACCTGGTCTTTCCTTTCCTTTTCCTTGCCTGGTTGGCTTCGCGTCGCGGGCGTTGGTGGTCGGTCGGCCTGTTCGGCGTCGGCCTGGTCGCATCGGTGGGTTTTGCCGGATGGCAGAGCGTGGCGAGCCCGACCGCAGCCTACTTTCTCAGCCCCAGCCGCTTCTGGGAGCTGGCGGCAGGCGTATTGCTATACCAGCTGATTACCCTGCGGCCCGCGCTGACCGAACTGCCCGCGGCAAAACCACGCGGCCTGCTCGGCCTGTTTTCGCTCGCGTTGCTGCTTGCCGCCTTCTTCGTTTCCACGCCGCAGCGCTTTCCAATGCCCGGAGCGCTGCTGGCCGTGCTGGGCACACTCGGCGTGATCTACAGTCTGCACCTGCGTGACGACCTGCATCGGTTGCACCGGCTGCTGGGTTGCCGGCCGCTGGTTGCCGTTGGCAAGATTTCCTATTCGCTGTACCTCTGGCACTGGCCGGTTTTCGTCCTGTTTCGCTGGACAGCCGGCCTGGATAGTGCGCCCTTGCGCCTGCTGGCCGTGGCCCTGGCCTTCGGGCTGGCGGTGCTTTCCTACCGCTTTGTCGAGAATCCCTTCCGGCATGGGGTCCTGCGTCGCGCCCCCCAGGCGGCTGTCATTGTCTGTGGCTTGCTGGTAATCGCCGGTGGCTGGTGGCTCGCCGCGCGCATGGCCGACAACCTCCATCGGCTTTCCTTGAGCACCCTCAGTGCGCATCAGGACGTCTGGTACCCCCATGGCCCGGCCACGCGTGACGGCTTCCCTGGGTGCACCGCCGAGCCGGAATACCACGATGTGGAAGGCGGGCTGTTGCTGAGCTACGAGCCGCGTGGCTGCGCCGAGCCGCGCCCGTTATCGCCGAACGCCCTCTATGTGATAGGCGACTCCCACGCACTGGCGTACGAAGGGTTGTTCAAGCAGTACGCCATTGCTCGCTCGGTGCGGATTAATGCCTATAACAACGGCGGTTGTCCGTTCATCAGCCTGCAACCCTGGCGCGACCTGGACAACGCTGACTGCCGACGTTATGCCGACGCCGCGCTGCGACATATACGCGCGCGCATCCAGCCGGGCGACGTGCTCTTTCTGCCGTCGCTGCGCATCCCGCGGTTCTCCGACCAGTGGGCCTATTTCGGCGAGGCATCTGCCCGCGCGCAGATGTTTGGTGACGAGGCCGATGCCGGCCGCGCACGCGCCATCGCCGATGCCATCGAAGTGCTGCAGCCGTTTGTCGAACAGGGTGTCAAGGTGGTGTTCGAGGCGCCCAAGCCGCTGTTCAAGGCGCCACCGTTTCGCTGTGCGGACTGGTTCAACGAGGCCAACCCGGTCTGTGCGCCGGGGTTCGAGATGCCCCGCTCGCTGCTCGAAGAGTTTCGTGCGCCGGTTATCAACGGTTATGCGCAACTCGCCCAGACATTACCTTCATTGAGGGTATGGGACCCGCTGCCGGCGCTCTGCCCGGCAGAAGTCTGCAGCGCCTGGCGCGGCGAGTCGCCGCTGTACTTAGACGGCGACCACCTGAGTGGCTATGGAAACCTGCAGCTATTCCAAAGCTTTGATGCGTTCTTTGGTTCGAGCCTCGATAACGACGCCATACTTTCGGGCGACCGGTTAGTTGGCAATTGCGATCTTTAAATACAATGCCCCCGCTTTGAGGGTCATATGTCCTTGTTTAGGTCGCGGAAAATGTATAGCATGGCCTTCGCTTAATACCGACAAGCGTTGGTTCGTGCCGAGGAGTAGGGCGGAATCGATCTGAAACGGTATTAGACGTTACCCATCAAGGGGGGCCATGCCCCGATGGGGCATGGCAAGCAGGCCGGGCCGACGGGTCCGACACACCAAGCCTGCCTGTCGACTCGACTACATATTTGGAGAGAGTAGGAAATGGCGAACGCTATCGCATCGCAAGTACAAGCGCTGTACGTAGGCTACCTGGGCCGCGCCGCGGATCAGGCCGGCCTGGACTTCTGGACCAACGCTATCGTCAACGGCACCTCGACCATCGAATCCGTTGCCCTGGGTTTCACCCTGAGCCAGGAATACACCAGCAAGTATGAAGGTCTGAGCAACGAAGAGCTGGTCGCCGCCATTTACCAAAACGTTCTCGGTCGCGCGGCCGATGCCGACGGCCTGGCCTTCTGGGTTGGCGAGCTGGAGAAGGGCGTTCAGACCCCCGAGACCCTGCTGGCTGCCATGATCAACAGCCTCGGTGCAGTTGAC